>Ga0268262_10000361_pt1 | contig 61071 bp, 54 predicted proteins | sample TergutNc150P3_FD_190354 | JGI IMG/M metagenome (GOLD analysis project Ga0268262, IMG submission 190354) | Nasutitermes corniger P3 segment gut microbial community from laboratory colony in Florida, USA - Nc150 P3 (SPAdes) (version 2) | ecosystem: Host-associated > Arthropoda: Insects >... | reverse complement strand
CATGATACATTATCCGTGTATTTGCGGGGGGCGTTATTTTGAAAACACGAGAATAGCGCACAGGGCGGTTTTCGCGCCGAAAAAAATCAGTTACGACCGGCTTCAAAGGGCGCTTAAAAAGGGGCTTTCCGAACTGGAGGGGATAAGCGTCAGGCGCGTTACGCGGCGTTATGAATTATCCGCGCCGGAAGAGCCGGACGGCGACTGCGCCGACCTGCTGCCGCTTCCCGCGAAAACGGCCCCATACAAAGAGCATAAGCGCGGCGAGCTCCTACTCAGGTATCCTCTTGGGGAGCGACCGCTTGAAAGGGGGATAAGGCATTGGGCGTAAACCGCGCCTTATAGGGACGTTAGGTGAAACGCGTTACTTACGGGGCATTCCGGAGAATGTCTATAGTACTAAAATAAGACAGATTATGTTTTTATAGCTTGCATTCATCAAGTATTCTTGTTTGATTGATCTTGAGATAATTCGCATGGTTTACAAAAGCGGTTACTGAAATTACGTGGTTTCCTTTGATTATAGAGATACGAAAAGTAATCAATTTGTTGGTTTCAGCGTGGAAAAAATCAGCATAATAGAACTGTGTTCCAATTGCGGTTTTTTTCCACGGTTCAGGCTGGGTAATTACCCCATCCTGAACCAAATTATTGACAATACATTCAGCAAGCAAATAATCGGTCATTATGCGGCGGCCTCTAGCGTAGAGACTTGAATATTTATATTGGATATTATGATTTTGGCAACGCCGACAGCTACGTCCCTAATCTGCTGCGTTATTTCCTCCGCGAGCATATTCTTAATAGCCGCATTGATTTTGTTTGCTATATCATGGCTTAAGTCTTTCCGCTTCCTGGCCAGAGAAAATTCTATATACCGATATTCACGCCAATATTCTTCCATCGCCAAAGAATTGACCTTCTCAATAAATTCATCATAACCGCGACCTTTTTCCATTACCGAGGTAATGTAGTGGATGGTAAGACCGATAAGCCCCTCTATCGCGTCTTCAATAGTGTTTCCGGCGGAATCTAAAATAAACTCAATATTTGTTGCTTCAAGAAGTCCAGACGGGGTCTTATTGACTATAAAATGTAAGTCAGGAATATTCCATTCCGTGCTGAGGTTGTCTATGGTCATTTTACCGATGGCGACAAAATTCTTATTATCCATGTAATAGCCTCCTAAAACGCCTACTTTAATTATAACTCATAATGTAAAATAGTGTTACACAATATCATGTAATATCATATAATATCACACAAAAGAAAATAAGTCTATACAATTTTTCCGCCGCTAGGCTCTCTCTGGTTTCGTTTATTTTTTACCTTTCTCAGGCTTTTTCGCGCTCTTGCCCTTGCCCTTGTCCGCCGGGGCTTTTTTCGGGCGGCCTTTACCGGGTACATTTTTAATATCTTCAAATGCGTCCATAGAATAAATAGCCTCTTGGCTCTTGGGTTTATGGCCGCGGCGCAAGAGGCGCATTTCAACCGTTTTTCTTGGCAAGTTTAATTTTTTGCACATTTCCGAAATTGTTATACCTTCCATAATTCTCCTTATCTGTAATTATAGGGAAAAAAGCGTTATTTGTCTATAAAAAACTACATTATTTTACTATACAAATGTAGGTATAAATCTACAAAAAATCTTCAAAAAAGTAGATTTTTTTCTACAAATATATTGACAAAATGTAGATATATACCTACAATTAAAATATAAGGATTAAAGATTGGAGGCAAGGCAATGGATAACAGGGAATTGAAAGTGAAGGTGATGGGCTTGGGAAACCGCCTGAGCGCGAGAATGGGCAGGCATGAGGCGTTTTGCGCGGCATGGCGCATCGTGAAAGCGGGCGGCATTGAACTTTCCGTGAAGGGGACTTCCTTCGGCTTGCGGCAAGAGGCGTTAAAGCGCCTTGCCCGCTACAGCCCCGAACTGGTGAGGGTTTTTATCGGCGCGGAAACCGAAAACACGGTAGACAGGAAAGCGGCGGCGGTTTACGTCGGGATTAACAACGGGCGAGGGGTTTTTAAACTTGGATTTTTACCGAGGGAATACGCGCCGGCGGCGGCAAGCCTTAAGGCGAAGGGCTTGAAAGTAATCGGCGGCGGCTTCGGGCGCGGCGCCCTTGTAAGGCTTGCGGTGTAAGGGAGGGAAAAATTATGTGGTTTGAATACAAGGGATTTACGGTACACCGGCTTGATCTGTACTGGTACCTGATAATCGGCCCTTACGGATACAGGGGTTATGAAACCTCTACTAACGCGGCGCGGAAAACGATTGAAGGCGTTATCGCCGGACAATGCGATATTTAACGGAATAACGGACCGGGGCTTATTGCCCCGTACCCCGCCCAGCGTTGGCCGGGAATATATCTTTATCGAGGGAGAAAGAACTATGAAACTTAACGACAGAAAATCGACGTACTTCTATCATTTCCCGGTAGACGAAACGGATACTGTTATGGCGGACTTGGCGAAGGCGGCGGAAAAAAACGACGCCGCTGCGATCAAAAAGTGCGCGAGGCTTTTAACGTGGTTGTATGAGGCGTTCAGGGGCGATCCCTGCGGAAGCGACAGTCCTTTTGATTTTGACAACTGCGAATTTGAAAGCGTCCAGCAGTTTAACGCGGCGTGGAAAAAAGAGGTGGTGGCGAAAAAATGAGCGATAAGAAAAAAGCGAGGCGCAAAACGAAAAAAAGCCAACCCGAAATAATTAAACTTCCTGAGGAGTATATCCTTAAAAACAGATATACGAAGTTTTTATTAGATGAGGGAAAGCGGCGAATGCCAGAACGAATGCTGTTATGCTGGTATATAGGGCAGAAAACCGGACGGCTTCTCGGCGCGTATTGGAATCCGAACGATGAACACCCTTATATCCTGGCTTATAACATCAAAGGGGAACATCTGTTTTTTGACGACCGCACGAAGATTGACACGTGGGATAATCTTTTTTCTTATTTGCGCCAGTCGCCAAAAAGCCATTATACGCCTTCTATGGCTTATGTGTTTTCGGCCTGCGCCGACGCCGATCAACGCGATAAAGGGAAAATTATACAATTCCCCAAAGCCGTTTAACGATGGAGTTATTTAACGCAAGGCGGTTTTTGTTATGAAAAAAGAAAGCCGTGCCGGAATACTCCGCGCCGCTACTGCTTTTTTGGGTTTAGAATTAAACAATGAAAGATGATTTTAACTTGGAAGAATTTGAAAAAAACCACCTGCCGCCGGAACTGGTAGGAAAGTTATTTTTAACGACGCAGGAATTCGCAAAGGTCGCGGGCGTGAGCCGCGGCTGCGTATACAACTGGAGCAGGAAGGGCTTTTTAAGGCTCAGGCAGTTCCAGCCGCGCTGCTTTATGGTTCCGCGGGAGGAGGTCTTGCGTTATTTAAGGGGCGAGATGATGGAGCCCCGCGCGGAGGAAGTGAAGTCAAAACCGAAATAATATCCGGGCTTGCGTCCGGCTGTTATACCTTGCCCCGTACGGGGCGAGTAAAATCTAGGTATCGTCAAGGTATCATTAAAGAGGAGGTAAGCTGTATAGAATTACGGAAAACGCCAAAGCCGCCGCGCCTGAGAGCTACGGACCCGGCGGCGCTTTTTTTGTACGGGGCTTAATTAAAAAACAGTTGAAAGAAAAATTAAAGGAATAACGCCGATAAACCATGATAAAACTTGACTATTTACTTTCCATACATTATATTTTCTTACACGGTATATAATACCCTTTTAAGGCGGTGGTCGGAGGTTCGAATCCTGCGCGGCTCACTATAAAAAAACAAAAAAACTCGCCGCCAGGTGAGTTTTTTTATTTTGTGAGCCGCGCGGGATTCGAAGGGTTTTTACGTGCCTGTGGCAAACGCGCAGGGAACCTCAACCGAGACCGAAGGTCGAAGGTTCCCCTCTTGATGCGCGTTTAGTAAAAACCCCGGCCTGCAATGAGGCAACAGGATGTTGCCGAATGGAAGGCGAATCCTGCGCGGCTCACTAAAAAATTAATAATTTATCTCATTTTCCTTCTTTACAAAATCATGATTTTTGTGTATATTATTCTATATTATAACTTATGGAGGAAAAAAATGAGGAAGTTAATGGTTGTTATGTTGGTGCTGGCTGTATTTAGTACGGTTGCATTCGTGGGCGGCTGTTCAAAAAGCAGCGGATTGCCGCAGATTGGGGTGGCCATCTATAAATTTGATGACACCTTTATGTCTTATGTACGGAATGCTATTATGGATAATGCCAAAGACAAGGCGACAATCATCATGGTGGATTCACAGAACGCCCAACCCACACAGAATGATCAGGTTGATCAGTTTATTACCAAAAAGATGAAGTCCATAGCCATCAACCCGGTAGACCGGACGGCGGCGGGGGCTATCATCAGCAAGGCGAAAGCGGCGAATATCCCCGTTGTGTTTTTCAACCGCGAGCCTTTTGCCGATGACATGAAAGCATGGGATAAGGTTTACTATGTCGGCGCAAAAGCTGAAGAATCCGGTACCATACAGGGTCAGATTGCAGCCGAATGGTGGCTTGCCAATAAAGGAAAAGACGCCGTACTTCATTACATAATGTTGAAAGGCGAACCCGGCCATCAGGATGCGGAACTCAGGACTGAATACTCCATTAAAGCGGTGCAAGACGCCGGAATTAAGGTAGAGCTTCTTGCCGAAGATACCGCTATGTGGGACAGGCCCAAAGCCGTAGAAAAAATGGATGCTTTCTGGGCGCGTTTTGGCAATCAAATTGACATGGTATTCTGCAATAACGATGATATGGCGCTGGGCGCTATTGAATCCCTGCGGAAAGTCGGCTTCTTTACAGGCGGCAAATTCCTGCCGGTACTCGGAGTTGACGCTACCGCTCCGGCGCTTCAGGCGCTTGCCGAAGGCACGCTTCTGGGCACAGTATTGAATGACGCCAAAAATCAGGGAAAGGCCACTTATGATATCGCCTACGCTCTTGCCACAGGCGCGAATCCCGCCGAATCAGGCTGGATCATGACTGACGGTAAATATGTATGGGTTCCCTATCAGGAAGTAACTAAGGATAATTACACGGAATTCCAGTAAGAAAAACAACGTTTATTTCGGACTAAAGTTTGTCGTATTATACGGCAAATCTTAGTCCGAATTTTTTATTAAGTGAATCAGCGTTTTTCCGGAAGAATTTTTTATAAAACAGGGAAAGACTGCGTCCTTCCCTGTTTTTATAAGTATATATCGGATGTATAACCATGAGTGACAATGAATATATTCTGCAAATAAAAGAAATTTCAAAATCTTTTCCGGGCGTACACGCATTGGATAAAGTTTCCATTAATATCAGGAAAGGAACGGTACATGCCCTGATGGGGGAAAACGGAGCAGGTAAATCAACATTGATGAAATGTCTATTTGGCATTTACGATCCTGATGAAGGGGAAATTATTCTGGACGGCAAACCGGTTCATTTTGAAAATCCCCGTCAGGCCCTTGATACGGGCATATCAATGATCCATCAGGAGCTATTGCCTATTCCATTGCGTCCCGCAATGGAAAACTTATGGCTGGGACGTTTTCCCACACGTTCCATAGGTCCTCTGAAATTTATAGATCACAAAAAAATGTATCAGGATTCTCTGGCTCTTTTCAAAGACCTTAACATGGATATTAATCCTCTTGTATGGGTCAGGGAGCTTTCCGCGTCAAAAATACAGTCTCTGGAAATAGCCAAAGCGGTATCTTATGGTGCCAAAGTTATTATCATGGACGAACCGACCTCGTCCCTAACAGAAAACGAGGTTCACCATTTATTTGAAATCATAAGACGATTGCGCGGTGAAGGCGTCGCTATTATCTATATCTCGCATAAAATTGAAGAAATACTTACCATTTCCGACGACGTTTCCATAATGCGTGACGGTAAGTATATTGGCACCTATAGCGCAAAGGAATTGACCACGGATCAAGTCATCAAGTACATGGTAGGACGCGATCTTTCCAATCGTTTCCCTCCCAAAGATAATGTTCCCGGCGATACGATAATGGAAGTGAAAGATTTCACTTCCGCCCGACCGCGTTCTTTCAGAAATGTAAATTTTACGCTTAGGCGCGGGGAAATTCTCGGCATTGGAGGACTTGTAGGCGCTCAAAGAACAGAACTGGTAGAATCTATTTTTGGGTTGCGGCTTATTGACAGCGGGGAGATTATCATTAATGGCGTACATACGCACATTAAAAACCCGCATCAGGCAATCAAGCAAAAGTTAGCCCTGCTTACCGAAGAAAGACGCGCGTCAGGAATCATACCTATGCGCTCGATAAGGGATAATATGCTGCTTGCGAATATTGGCTATTATGTAGGCGCTCTGGGGCTTATCAACGAAAAGAAATGCGACAAAGACGTTTCGGACAACATTAAAGCATTAAATGTTAAAACGCCCAGTGAAAAAACCCTTATCAGGGATCTTTCCGGCGGTAATCAACAGAAAGTGCTTTTTGCCCGCTGGCTGCTTACAGGTCCGGATATCCTCATTCTTGACGAACCGACCAGAGGTATTGACGTAGGCGCCAAATATGAAATTTACAATATTATCATTAATCTGGCGAAAGAAGGAAAAAGCATTATTATGATTTCTTCGGAAATGCCGGAACTGCTGGGTATTTCTGATCGGATTATGGTAATGTGCGAGGGTAAGGTAACCGGATTTTTAGAAAGAGAAACCGCCACTCAGGAGGCAATTATGCACATGGCGACGCAATTTGAACAGCAAATTTCGGCGTAGTTTGACCGTTATATATTTTAAAAGGAGAATATATGAGTAAACAAATAAGTATTAAAACTGTAAAGAACTTCGGTTTGCAGTATGCAATTTATTTTGTATTTGTCGCCCTTGTTTTGATAATCACCATAAAGGAACCTTCATTCCTGTCCCTAAACAATTTCAGAAATATTCTGTCCATGTCGGCTACCAGAGTTATTTTTGCGATGGGTATGGGCGCGGTGCTTATCACAGGCGGCGTAGACCTTTCCGCGGGACGTTTGGTAGGACTGGCGGCCGTACTCTCAGCCTCGCTTTTACAGGCGCCGGATTATTTACGGCGGATGTATCCTAATCTTCCGGTTCTCCCGTTAATAGTTCCCCTTATTATCGCTATGGTAGCCTGCGGCATTTTTGGGGTTCTCAACGGTCTGTTCATCACCAAACTTAAGGTTCCCGCTTTTATTGCCACGCTTGGCAGTATGGTAGCGGTGTACGGCGCCACGTCCCTTTACTTTGACCGTCCGCCCTACGGAGCGCAACCCATTGGCGGTCTTGACAAGCGTTTCGCCAATCTTGGAACCGGCTACATAGGATTTGACGGCGTGTATTCAATTCCGTATATCGTGATTATTGCCGCGCTGGTTACATTTATCACATGGGTATTATTCAACAAAACCACATACGGTAAAAATATTTATGCTATCGGCGGCAATACCGAAGCCGCCAAAGTTTCAGGCGTAAATGTAACCCGCACTCTCATTTTAGTTTATACTATCGCCGGAATCCTCTACGGTCTTGGCGGCAGTCTTGAAGCGGCAAGAACCGGCGGCGCATCCAATAACTACGGCAACGGTTATGAGCTTGACGCCATTGCCGCCTGTGTCGTCGGCGGCGTCTCAAACCTTGGCGGTATCGGAACAGTACCGGGCATTGTAATCGGCGTTCTGATATTATCGGTGATTAATTACGGTTTAACCTTTATTAACATGTCGCCGTACTGGCAGCAGATTGTAAAAGGGGCGATTATCATCGCGGCGGTAGCTTTGGATATACGAAAGTATCTTTCAAAACGCTAAACTATTAAAAAATCACACACGCCCTGACATCAGCGAAACTGACATCGGGGCGTGTTTATCTTCTATTCTTGTCCATTTCTTTATTAAAGGGTACAGATTGAGAACCGCTGTTTATTACCGTCAGCACATCGTCCATCTTATAAAGACGCAGATATATTCCTTTTTCATTATGCCATTCCTGCGCGTAACACATTCCGTATACCGGGTGCTTTACGAACGCGCCTTCGTCATTATTTGTATTCTCCATAGTTTCCCTGTCATCAGAAAATACCGGCATACTTATACTATTTAAATATTTATTATCTATATGGAAAAACACACGCGTCTTTATAAAATGATTATTATCATCATAAGGATTATAGTCCGAATAATCGGTAACTTTTGCCGTTATCCATGATCCGTCCGAAGAAATAATAGTATCAGAAACAGCATATCTTTTTTTATAAAAATCCCGGAATAAATAATCTAAATCTGTTACCTGTAAATTTGAATAGTCTTCATCCCAATCTATTTTAAGCAGTTTATAAGGATTTTCCTCTTCCTTTTTTTCAACATCTGCGAATAAATAGCGCCGGTCCAAATGAATATAATTGTTATATATATAGCTATTATTTTGGCACAAGAATTCCGTAAGTTCATTTCTTTTTATTTCACCTTTTTTCCAATCATAGAAGACCGTATCGTATTTCCACCCCCCTTCTTTTTTATGAGTTGCGATGTTACTCCATATATAATTTTCATCTATACGAAACTGCATATTAATAATATCCCGCGGACTTGAGACGGACGAATCCGGAGTTTCATAAACCATTGTGTCCGTTTTATAATTGTAAATAAACAATTTCTTGCCTAAACCATCATCATTTTCATTAAAATCGTACTGATAGGAGGCAAGTCCCGCGTCAGGATCGAGTAAAATAAAATTCGGTTCATTATACGTCCACGATAAAAGCGGAATATGGCTTTTTGTTTTACCGTCATCAATAGCCGCAAGAAGCTGTATCTTACCGGAACTACTGGCAATAAGGCCCGCTTCGGGGAAAGCAACAAATCCCCAGCCATCCTGTTGAACTCTTGGAAAATCAACAAGGTGTTTTAATCGTAATTTATTTTCACCAATAAATGATATTTCCGTGTATCTTCCCCAACCGTCAAGCGTTACAAGTTTCCCTTCTTTCCATGGACGTACCATCCAGAAAAACGGCATTTTTATTTCAATTGGCCGCACTCCATTTCTGTCATTTATTAAATCAATGTTTACCTTATATTTAATATCGTAATTATCAAAATACTTTTTAAAATCTGAACAGGAATAAACCATGATAATAAGCAGGAAAATAGTAAAAATACCATGTCTTTTCATTTTATATATATTTTATCCTTACTGTTTTATTCATTATTACCTTAATAAATTTTTTTGTCAATTATTTTTTCTTGTATTGATTTAATTATTATTAATATCAATATCAGTATTTCAACAGTAGATAAAATATAATTAACTAAATCATCACTATATCTATTATAATAAAATAATGTTAATATGCCTATTAATACATAAACAACTCCCGTAATAATATTTATATAATTAATTATATTCTTTTTAATAAATAAATTCGCTATTATTATTAAAACAGGCATTAATTTTATCATCAATTCCGCTATAAAATAAGTAATTGGCGGGCTATTTATAAAATCTAATATTTTAACTGCCAAAAATTTAGTATTGTTAAATTCTTTTCCATGAATACTATCCATTAATAATTGATGTATTAACTCTTGTGATTTCAAAAAAATATTATGGCTGATTTTTTCCGCGATAGGACTGAATCTGATAAGCTCAAGAAAACTATCAAACATAAAAGTAAAATAATCATATAAAATTATTAAAGAAACCCATAATACTATCAACATAATTCGCGTATTAATTTTATTGAATTTGAATACAATATTTTGGTGATTTTCAATTTTAACCTGCTTAATTATTAACCTTTGTATTGATTTAATAATTATGAAAGCCAGTATTAGTATTTCAACAATACACATAATAACTTCTAATTGAGAATAATAACTTCTATTTTTATAGAGTAATATTATTATGGCGGTTATTACATAAATAAATCCCACAATAATATTTATATAATTAATTATATTCTTTTTAATAAATATATTTGCTATTATTATAAAAACAGGCGTTAATTCTATCATTAATGCTACTATTGCTATAATATTATAAAAAACAATTCGGGAAATATTTAAAAAACTTAATTTATTTTCTATTAATGATTTAATACGATAATATTTTTCCGCATTTGGACTATACTTAATAATCATATGAAGGCTATAAAAAATATCAGTATAACTAAATAAGATTATTAATGAAATCCATAACACAATCAATTTTATTTGGGTGTTCATTTTACTGAATCTATATATAATATTTTGGTCGTTTTCCATTTTCCTCCCAATAAAATTACGCTCTTCTGACCCTAAAATTAATTACCAATTTAATTTCCGCAGGAGATAAACAAGAGGACAATTATAATTATTCCCGTTATTACGCTAATTTTCCGCATCATTAATTCTTTGTCATTCTTATTTTATTTTCTTCCAAACGTCGTTTCAGTTGTTTTCATAATTAGGGGCGGTGTCTTCGCTAATTTCAAGATTGCCATTAATAATTAATATCCATGTTCGTGACATCTTTTCAAAGCATATTCCCAATTTGTTATTGTTTTTGAAGTTCTTTGCCAATTTTCTGATTCTTCAAATGCAAGAGGTGATTTCCAACCACAAGAGTTGCAATATGGATGACTGAAAGAATAATCAGTAGTAATATACCCTCCTCCATGATCACTATATCTTTTTGTATCCCATGAAATCGGATTATGACATGAGGGACATTCGTTATTATTTTTAGCATAATTAAGGCGTTGTTCCTCTTCTTCTTTTTTTCTCTTTTCTTCAGCCGCAGCTGCATCTTTTTTATTCTTTTCTTCAGCCGCAACAGCATCTTTTTGCGCCTGTACCCTCCGCCATTCCTGCGCATTAAACGGATGATAACACTTAGGACAAGCAGGTATACTGGCTTGGTCACTAATAGACATTCCACAGTTTGGACAATAAAGAAATCCCATTTTTATCTCCTTTATTATAAGTATATAATCTTTTCAATTTAATAACTATGTTATCTGGCGGAAATCATTATTTTTACCCTTATTCATCATAAAGTCTGATAATTTACATTGACTTTTCACACTCTAAAGGATAAAATATAGCTATGAATTTGAAAACGGTAATTACCACGGATACGATAGAGCTTCATTTGAAGGGCTCTACCAAAAAGGAAATAATCAACGAATTGCTTGATATTCTTGTCAGGACGGGAAAAGTTAAGGATAAAGGAGCGGCGTTAGCGGCGGTGATGGACAGAGAAGAAAAAATGTCCACCGGCATGAAGCACGGGATCGCTATACCGCACGGGAAATGCGCCTCTTCCGAGGATCTGGTCGCGTGTATCGGCATTTCAGAAAAACCTGTGGACTTTGATTCTCTGGACAAACAGCCATGCAGGATTTTCATTATGACTCTTTCACCGGTTGAAAAAACAGGGCCGCATTTGCAGTTCCTGGCGGAAGTCAGTTTGTTATTTAAAAGCGCCGAAAAACGCGAGGAAATTTTAAAGGCCAAAACGCCCGAGGAAGTGCTGGAAATACTTGCCGATTAATCCCAGCAAGGGAAGACAATGTACGTCAAAAACAATCTAATTCTTGATAACGAGGGCAGAGTATTAATTCTGCGCGGAGTGAATCTGGGGGGAGATTCAAAAATACCTTTCTGCGAAAGCTGCGGCGAAATAAAACCCGACTTTTTAAATACTCAAAATAATGTTTCCTTTGTGGGAAGGCCTTTTCCTCTTGAAGACGCGGAGGATCATTTTAGGCGGCTGAAAAAAGCGGGGATGACTTTTCTAAGACTGATTGTCACGTGGGAAGCTATTGAGCATGAGGGGCCGGGAATCTACGATGAAGCGTATTTGGCGTACTTGCGAAAAATTTTATTAATAGCCGATAAAGAGGGGATTTCCGTTTTTATCGATCCTCATCAGGACGTGTGGAGCAGATGGACAGGGGGCGATGGCGCTCCCGCGTGGACTTTGGAAAAATTGGGAATGAATCCCGATAATTGCGATATTTGCTCAGCGGCAATTACGCGCCAGCGTTACGCGCTGTACCACAAGAGCAAAAAACATCCCGACGGGGAGCCGTTTCCAAAAATGATATGGCCGAGCAATTACAACCGTTATGCCGCGGCGACAATGTTCAGCTTGTTTTTTGCGGGAAAAACTTACGCCACAGATTTGCAGATAGAAGGGGAAAATGTCCAAGACTGGCTTCAAAACCGATACATTGCAGCGTTTAAACACGCACAACGCCGTTTAAAAAATTGCGTAGCAATAACCGGTTGGGGTTCGATGAACGAGCCGCATTTTGGTTTTATCGGTCATCAGAATCTTGAAAACCCTGAAAACTATATTATTCCGACAGGGCCGCGTCCAAGTCCGTGGCAGGCAATCTGCGCCGCATCAGGCTTTCCCGTGAAAGTTCCCGTTTACAAAATTGAATCTTTAGGTAAAAAAGTTTCCTACTACGAAACTTTCAACCCGCAAGGAATTTCACTTTTTAAAGACGGTTTTTCATGCCCCTGGAAACAAGCAGGCGTGTGGCGCGAAGAAGGCGGCGCACCCCGGCTTTTACGCGCCGATCACTTTAGCAGTTATCAGGGACGGCCTGTTGATTTTGCCGATGACTTTTTAAAACCTTTTATTGTTAAATATATTAACGCAATGAAAGAAGCCGACAACAATTCCCTTTTCTTTATTGAGGGATTGCCTAATAGCGGAAAAGCCGAATCTCATCCGACATGGGATAAAAACGATCCTGTTAATACGGTCAACGCGTTTCATTGGTACGACGGGTTTTCCCTTTTCACAAAAAGTTTCTATTCATGGTTTACAATGAATCCAAATACTGTTGAAATAATTTTAGGAAGAAAAAACGTATCGGAATATTTTGCGAAATGTCTTGCGCAGGGAATCGGCTGGACAAAGAAAAAAATGGGGAATATGCCGGCCTTTCTGGGAGAATTCGGGCTTGCTTTTGATTTGAACAACCGCAAAGGTTTTAAAAAGGGCGATTATTCGATACACGAGCAGGCGTTGTCCATGTATTATGACGCGGTAGACGCGAATCTTCTTCACTCGACAATTTGGAATTATGCTTCCAGTAACACAAATAAATACGGTGACAGTTGGAACGACGAAGACCTTTCAATATTTTCAGAAAACAGCGAACGCGCCGCCCCCGGCTGGAAACGCCCTTATCCAATGGCCACCGCGGGAAAGCCGCTTTTCTTTAGCTGGAATAAAAAACGCAAAAAAATAGTTTTCTATTTTACCGCAGAAAGCGTCATTAAAGCGCCAACCATAATTTTTCTGCCTGAGTACTTATTTGCGACAGAGCCAAAAATAGAAATCGTTACCCCAACGGGAGAGACTCTACACTGGGAACAAAATCGTGAAGAGCAGAAATTGCTTATTTACAACGGCGATTACAACGGTGAGGTACTGGTTAAAATAACAAATAGCAAATAGTAAATAACAAATAAAGAGAAATTTGCCCCTATCTGCTATTTACTATCTGCTATTTACTATTTGCTATTTATTTTCAGTTAGACGTTTTTCTTCTTCCTTAAGCAGTCTTGAAAAAAAGCGGTTTTCCAGTCTTCTGCGGTTATCCAGAATGCGGCTTGTGTAATTAAGAGTGACTTCGGGCGCGCCTGTTGACCTTACCCTTCCGGTGCCGACATTATACATGGCAAGAGCGGAAATTTCACTGCCGCTTGAATTCATGCAGTACCGCAGATGGCCGATTCCGTAACGGGCGTTGGTACTAATATCGTAAAAAGACATAATATCAAGATAGGGAAACGATTTGTTGTTTAATTGAAATAAACCGCGATCTACGCTTCCGTTGCGGTTCTGCCTGTTGATCGCGTTTGGGTTAAACCTGCTTTCTTCCCAGCATAGCGCAAAGGCTAACGCCGGGGGAATTTCAAATTCATCGCAACTGTCCAGAATAGCCCACGCAATTTCTCCGTTTGAACATATGGCGGTAAAAAATTCAATTACCCATTCTTTGTAGGCGAGGTCCCGGTAATATTCCAAAACGGAATCGCGAATATTTTCTGACGGGCCAAAAAACGTGGAATAATCTTCTTCTTCAACATCTTCTTCTTCATCTTCAATAATTGGGATAACAGGCGCGGGTTTCTTAAAATGACCTGAATAATCCGCGATTAACGCGCATAAAATCATGGAACAAAATACCCCTGTAAATACGGGTATTAGTAATTTTACTTTTATTTTTGAAAAACTTGTTTCCAAAAAAATTACCCTTATATTGAGCGAACCCTTATTATTCCGTCTACCTTACGAATCTGATCAAGCACGGGCGCCGATAATTTCTGCTCGGTGTCAATTATATTATAGGCATAATCATCACGATGGTGGTTGATTAAGTCCGTAATATTGATATTTGAACCTGCAAGAATTGTAGTAATCTGCCCTACCATATTGGGAATATTTTTATTCACTACAAGCAGCCTGCTCACGGCATGTTGTTCAAGTTTACAGCGTGGGAAGTTCACGGAATTGCGGATTGTTCCGGTTTCAAGATAATCAATAATCTGCTTAACCGCCATAATCGCGCAATTATCTTCGGCTTCGGGAGTTGACGCTCCAAGATGAGGAATACCGATGACTTTTTTGCAGGACAGAAGCTCCTGATTCGGGAAGTCCGTAACATAGACGCTGATCTTTCCGCCTTCAAGCGCTTCAATTATGTCCCTGTCCTTCACCAGCGCGTTACGCGAAAAATTGATAACCCGCGCGTCTTTTTTTATTATACGGAACTTTTCAGCGTCCAGAAGCCCTTTGGTCGTCTCTCCAAGGGGAAGGTGCAACGTGATGTAATCTGACTTTGCAAGGAGACTTTCAAGGGTATCGGCGCGGACGACTTCGCGGGAAAGATTCCATGCGGCGTCTACGGAAATATACGGATCATAACCGATAACATCCATACCCAGGGCAATTGCGTCATTTGCGACCATTACGCCGATGGCGCCGAGCCCCACAACGCCTAAAGTTTTTCCCTTAATTTCCGGCCCTGTAAATTTAGACTTTTCTTTTTCTACAAGTTCCGCCATATCAGACTTGTCCGCCGCCGACATAGTCCAGTTAATGCCGCCGACAATGTTACGCGATGAAAGAAGCATCGCCGCCAGGGTAAGCTCCTTGACCGCGTTGGCGTTGGCGCCCGGGGTATTAAAGACCACTACCCCATTATCGCTGCACTTCTGAACGGGAATATTATTGTAACCCGCGCCCGCCCTCGCGATAGCAAGCACGGAAGATGGTATTTCCATTCCGTTCATGTCGGCGCTGCGTACCAATACCGCGTCTGGGTTGGGAATATCGCTTGCGACTTCATATTTATCCCGGGGGAAAAGATCAAGTCCCAACGGAGAAATTTTATTCAGTGTTTGAATACGAAACATATTTATTCCTTTTATTTTTTTTCAAACTTTTCCATGAAGTTTATCAGCGCCTTTACGCCGTCAATCGGCATGGCGTTATAAATACTCGCCCTCATGCCGCCGACTTGCCTGTGCCCCGCCAGGTTAATAAGCCCCGCCGCCGCCGCTTCTTTTACAAAGCGGGTTTCAAGCTCGGTTTTTTTCGCCTCATTCTGTTCCGTCGTTATAAAAGGGATATTCATCAAGCTGCGGTACTCTTTTTGCACGGGAGAATAAAACATATCCGACGCGTCAAGGTAATCATAGAAAAGTTTGGCTTTTTCACGGTTTAATTTTGCCATTGCTTCAACGCCGCCCAGATTTTTCAGCCATTCCAGAACAAGCATAATAATGTAAATGCCATAACACGGCGGAGTATTGTACATGGAACCTTCAGCCGCGTGAATGTCATACCGGAGCATCATTGGAATCCAGTCCGGCGCTTTTTTAATTAAATCTTCGCGGATAATTACAACGGTAGTTCCCGCAGGCCCTAAATTTTTCTGAGCCCCGGCGTAGATAAGTCCGAATTTGCCTACGTCAATCGGCTCTGAAAGGATATTACTGGAAGCGTCCGTAACAAGGGGCACGGAACCCGTATTTGGAAGCTTATCCCACTTGGTTCCGACAATCGTATTATTCAGCGTTATGTGATAATAAGCGTCGCCGGCGGAAGGAGGGGGAGCGTCCGGAATGTACGTGTAGGCCTTGTCTTTGGAACTTGCCTTTACTTCCACCTCGGCGTATTTTGAGGCTTCTTTCGCAGCCTTGTCCGCCCAAATGCCCGTATCAATATATGAAGCCTTCTTTCCCTGCCCGGGTCTGTCTCCCGCCGCAAAGTTAAGGGGAACCATTGAAAACTGAAGCGAAGCGCCACCCTGTAAAAAAAGCACCTTAAAATTGGCGGGGATGCCCATTAATTCCCTAAGCAGGAACTCCGCTTTTTCAATAATAGGCTTAAAATCCCTGGAACGGTGGCTCATTTCCATTACAGATTGGCCAGTTCCGTTCACATCCGTCATTTCAGCCGCCGCTTTTTCCAAAACCGGCAATGGAAGGGCCGAAGGTCCGGGAGAAAAATTGTAAACTCGCATAGGTAACTCCAAAAAATTAGATTACTTTACTATACAAAAAAATCAAAGCTATGTCGAGAAGTCCAAAATACAGGCGAAAAATACGGTATTTCCATGTAAAGACAAGTATTAATTGAACTGTAAAGGAAATTGATATAAACTTAAGATATGGCTGACAGAGTTTTTACCGTACTTGACCTAATTGACCTCGATCTTAAAGAACACAATTCTTTAAACCTTCACTGTATAGGAGGCAGAAAGGGGCTTGGAAGGTCGATTGACATTCCCGACATAAACAGACCAATGGGCGCAATTATGGGCTTTTTTGAAGATTTTGCCTATCAAAGAATTCAGCTTTTCGGGCGCGGAGAAGTGGCATTTTTAAGGCGTCTGGAAAACGAAGGGAAAACCGAGACAATAAAGGAGATGTTTAATTTCCCGATGCCCTGCTGTATTTTTACCCACGGACTGAGCCCGCACAAGGAATTTTCCGAGATAGCCGAAAATTCCCAATGCCCGATTTTACAAACTGATTTAGGTTCTGCTGATTTTTCCACCAGAATAATGCGTATCCTTTCCAGTATTTTTTCGCCGCGTCAAATTTTTCACGGCGTGCTTGTCGAAGTCTACGGTTTGGGGATTTTAATTCAGGGCGACTCAGGAGTGGGAAAAAGCGAAACCGCGCTGGAACTGATTCACCGGGGACACCGGTTGGTCGCGGACGACGTAGTAGAAATAAACTGCAATTACGGAAACACGTTGATGGGCGCGGGCGCGAATAAAATCATCGGGCACCACATGGAAATTCGCGGCCCCGGAATAATTAATATTACGCATCTTTTCGGAGTAAGGGCGATAAGGGACCGCAAAGAAGTCCAGCTTGTCGTAGAACTTGAAGAATGGGACGCGCAAAAAAATTATGACAGGATTGGCGCGGAGGATCACACAATTGAGCTGTTGGGGGTTAAAATACCAAAACTTACAATACCGGTGAAGCCAGGACGCAATGTTCCGATTATCATAGAAACGGCCGCGATGAATGAGCGGTTAAAATCAATGGGTTATCATGCAGCCAAAGAATTTAACAAGAATATTTTAAAGTGGATCGAAAGCGACGCTTCAAGATCGGTCTTCTTTGGACATGATGATATAATTTAAGGAAAACAGGATGACTGAAAGGGCTATTACAGTGTCAAACAGAGCGGGTATTCACGCGCGGCCTTCGGCTCTTTTGGTTCAGACGACAAAAAACTTTTCATCGAATATTTATATAGAAAAAGGATCGGATCGAATAAACGCCAAATCCATAATGGGTATTATAACTTTAGGCGCGTCCTACGGTACGGAATTAAGAATTATCGCCGAAGGAGAAGACGAAGAAACGGCGGTAGAAACGCTGGTTAAACTCTTTGAATCAAAATTTGAGGAAGAGTAAATTACGTGCAAAATACCAAATCCCGTCCCGAATATACAATTTTAAGAATAAGGATATTAATATTAATTTATTCGCTGTTATGCGTTCTTACTTTTCTTTTTTCACAGAGATTTTTTATAAGTACTCTTCAAAACGGCGAAGTGCCGGATCGCCTTAACCTTATCGTATTTTTTACCATTCCGGCGGTATTGATAATATTTTTTGGGATTTCCGTTTTTTACCTTATTACGGATTTTATTTTTCAGCGTCCGGGGAGCAAATTCAGCGTAAGGCTTTTGGCTTATTTCGCCGTTATCGTCATATTTTCAACGGCGCCGACAACATTGATGACAAGCGCCGCATTAAACGAAATTTCGCGTTTTTGGCACAGCATAGACTCAAGCGCGTCTACAAAAGCGGCAAACAGTTTTATAGCCGACAATTATTCGCTCCACCTTGAGCGTTTTGAAAATATCCTGCGTCAAAATAATTTTTCCGCAGCTTCGTTACAGGGAAAACTTCCGCAGGATATTTCATCTGTCCAAGTTTTCAATCTGGCAAACGAACAATGGACTGAAGTATTGTTTATAGGCGATGAACAATTTAAACTGCCGTCTCCCCCTTCCGAGGAAACCGGTTTTATAACAAGGGAGCTGCCCAGGGATCAGGGGGCAATTCGTTATGTGCAAAGAACGCCGCAAAATTCATTAAGGGTAATTAATTACAATATTGGCGTGGATTTTGACAAAGGGAAATCCGTATTGGACAATCAGGCTGAGCGTTTTGAAACGGTTAATTTACTGAGAAAAAATATGCGTCCCCTGCTAATCTATTATTATATGGCGTTTTTCTTGCCAACATTGTTAATGACCGTAATTATCGCCATTTCATTTACAAGGCGCATTACCCGCCCGATTGCGGAATTAACGGAAGCGATTCAACGCGTCGCCGAGGGGGATTTTTCCTCCCAGATTTTATCAAGCCGCAACGACGAACTTGGCGTTCTTATCCGTTCTTTTAACTCAATGGTTCAGGATTTGGAAAAAACAAGGGAAGCGCTCGTAAGAAATGAAAAGATATCTATATGGCAGAACATGGCGCAGCAGCTTGCCCATGAGATAAAGAACCCTCTTACGCCCATAAAACTTTCCGCGGAGCGTACGCTTCGCAGATGGCGGAATAATCCTGAACAAATAGGCGAGATTCTGGAAAGTTCAATGATGGCGATTATTCAGGAAACGGAAGGGCTTTCAGTTTTAATAAACGAATTCAGAACATTGTCAAAACCAATGGAACCGTCCAATTCTAATGTCTTTATAAAAGAACCAATAGAGGAAGTAATAAACATATACTCAGGTTCTTTCCCCAATGTAAAATTCAATCTGGAGCATATTCAAACGAACATACAAATAAAAATCGATAAACACCGTCTTTCACAAATAATTACAAATCTTGTGATAAATTCCATTGATTCAATGAATGGTAACGGAGAAATAGAAATACGCACCGATATTGTCAAAAAAAGGGAAGTCTGTTATTGTAGAATAAGCGTCAAAGATTCAGGCAAGGGTATCAGCGAGCAGGAAGGCCGTCAAATTTTTACCCCTTATTTTACAACTAAAGAATCAGGCACGGGATTGGGGCTTCCCATTGTCGAGAGAATTGTAACGGATCATGGCGGAACAATCTGGTTTGATTCGGCGGAAGGTATAGGGACGACGTTTTATATCGATCTGCCGTCAGCTTAAGGAATTATATGCCGTCAATACTGATTATTGATGATGAGCCCGGTATCAGAGTAACTCTCGCCTCCATTCTTGAAGATGAAAAATATAAAGTCTTTACATCGGAAGACGCGCTTGCCGGCATTGAAACTTTAAAACGCGAAGTAATAGATTTAATTTTCCTTGACGTGCTTCTGCCAAAACTGGGTGGCATTAAAGCGCTTGAACAAATACGCAAAGAATGGCCGGTAACGGAAATTGTCATGATTTCAGGCCACGCGAGCATTGATATGGCGGTACGCGCGGTCAAACTGGGCGCTTTTGACTTTCTGGAAAAACCGCTGTCGCTTGAAAAAGTCCTGACAGTCTGCAGAAACGCGCTCGCGATAAAGGATCTTCGCGAAGAAAATAAAACATTAAAAAGAATCAGTAATTTCGCAAGCGAGGATATAATTGGAACGAGCGCGGCGGCGAGAAAAATCAGGGAGACGGTAAAACAGGCCGCGGCAAGCGACGCGCGAATATTAATCACGGGCGAAAACGGCTCCGGAAAAGAAGTTATCGCGAGGGCGATTCATTCCTGCTCCGCCCGCGCCGACAATCCTTTTGTTGACGTAAACTGCGCGGCAATACCGGAAGCGCTGATAGAAAGCGAACTTTTTGGCCATGAAAAAGGCGCCTTCACGGACGCGGTTTCCATGCGCAAAGGACGCTTTGAACTGGCGCACGGCGGGACTCTCTTCCTTGATGAAATCGGCGACATGAGCCTTTCAGCGCAGGCAAAAGTACTGCGCGTAATTCAGGAACAGAAAATTGAACGCGTCGGCGGGGAAAAAACAATAGAAACCGACGTGCGTATCATAGCGGCGACAAATCAGGATTTGGAAAAAGCCTGCGGCATTGGGCGGTTCAGGCAGGATTTATTTTTCAGATTAAATGTAATTCCCATCCACTCCCCTCCCCTGCGTGAAAGAAAGGAAGATATTCCCCACCTTCTTTACCATTTTTTAAGAATTTTAAAAAAAGAGATAACTCTGGAATCCGACGCCCTGGAACTTCTTGCCGCTCATGATTGGCCTGGAAATATCAGGGAATTGAAGAATTTAGCCGAACGAATGGCGGTAATGCACCAGGGAAACGTCATAAATGGGGAAGAACTTGGGAAATTACTCAATATAAAGGGGAAAAAGCCCGTAAATACGGCGCAAACCGGCATAGAGCCCGCGATAGCCTCAAATATTCTGGAACAAAACTATAATGAAGCCAAAGACAATTTTGAAAAATATTATTTGGAATTCCAACTTTTAAAAAACAATGGTATAATATCAAGGACGGCGGAGGCAATCGGTATTTATCCGAGCAACCTTCACGCCAAAATCAGGAAATACGGTATTATAACTGCAAAAAATAGGGAGCAATAATAATTATGAAAGAGTTGACAGATCGACAGAAACAAGTCCTTTCCTTTATCGCTAACTATATTAAGAAAAATTCATACCCTCCGACGATTAGGGAGATTGCGGATCATTTTAAAATTTCGGTAAAAGGGGCGCATGATCACATAACGGCCTTGCGAAAGAAAGGACATTTAAGGCAGGCTGATAAAAGGCCGCGGACAATGGGGTTGACCCATTCAAGGCCGGAGGACGCGGATTTGGTGGAAATCCCCCTTCTTGGAACGGTCGCCGCGGGTCTTCCCGTTCTTGCGGAAGAAAATTTTGACGGAAATATTCTGCTTCACCGTTCCATGTTAAAGAAAAACAAAAAATATTTTGCGCTTAAGGTAAAAGGCGATTCAATGTCAGGCATTGGCATTCTGGAAGGCGATACCGCAATTATCGAAAAACAGAACTCGGTCCGTAATGGCGATATTGCCGTAGCCGTGATAGATGAAGCCGTAACGCTTAAGCGGTTTTACAGGGAAAGTTCAAGAATCAGGTTACAGGCGGAAAATCCCGCATACAAACCGATTTACAGTCAGGACGTAAAAATACTGGGCAGATTATTTACAATAATCAGATCATATTAACATGGCTGCTGTTTCACATAACGCATATATTTTTCTTGGTCCTGAACTTGGAAAAAAACAGGACGAGGTAGATTCAATAAAGCAAAAATCAGCAGACGCGGAAATAACGGTTTTTTACGCGGGAGAAACTCCCGTAAGTACAATTGCCGATACAATTCAGAATGAAAGCCTATTTTTTGATAAACGCCTGATTATTGTTAAAAATGCCGAAGTTATTAAAAAAAAAGACGAGATTGAACTTCTTGTATCCTGCATGGAAAGCATTGATCACAACACGACAATTATTCTGCTCTCCGATGAAAATAAAATTGCCGCCGCCTTTGACGACGCCGTTCCAAAAAACAACCGAAAAATTTTTTACGAACTGTTTGAAAGGGAAAAAAGCGAATGGCTAAGGCAATTTTTCAAGCGCGAAGGCTTTAACATTGATAAGGACTGCATCGCCGTAATTCTGGAAATGGTGGAGAATAATACTGAAGCGTTAAGAAGGGAATGTTCGCGCCTTGTACATTTTTTGCCGAGGAGCAAAGAGCAGGGGGAAAGCCAAGTTAAAACGGAAGACGTTGAAAAATGGCTTTCCCACAACAGGGAGGAATCGGCATTTACGCTTTTTACCCGTATTGCCGCAGGCGACCTGTCCAAAGCGCTTGAATCGCTTTCCGTTATGTCAGCCGCAAAAGAAAGCTCCCAGGGCATTCTTGCGGGACTTGCGTGGTGTTTTAGAAAACTTGGCGATTACCTGTCCCTGATTGAAACAGGAGACGCGAGCAACAGCTTTGAATTAAAAAAAATAGGGCTGTCTTCCCCCAAATTAAAAGACGATTACGCCGCAGCGGCACGCCGTTACAACATTGAATCGGCGGAAGCCTGTCTTGCCCTTACGGCGGAATACGACAATTTACTGCGTTCTCCCGTTGGAGTAATGGAAAGAATATTAATGGACAGATACATTTTAAAAATTATAACTTGCTGACAAAATCTTCTATGCTTTTTGCGGCTTCATCAAATTCACTGTGCAATAAAGAACCCGTTAAGACGCCAAGATGCTCTTCTACAAACTGGGACCATGCTTTCTTTTTTATTTCCGCAAGCAAATCCTTGGCTAACTTTTTATTGTACGCGGCGCAAGCGGCGCGAATTTCAAGCAATTTTTCTTTTAACAGCGTAAGATCGCCGGAGCCGTCTTTTTTTACTTTCAGTTCTTTTTCTTCAAATACATTAATTAAGGCGTATAACAAATTTAAGAATACGGGCAATTCGCCCATAATCAGCTTCATATCATTATCGCGTCCCGCCTGTTCCATTTTTGACGCTTTTTGTGAAAGATCCTTTTGCCCCACATTGGCAAGAGCGCTCTTTAAAGCATGAACATTGATTATGAACATGGAAATATCATCGGATCTGCGGCATTTGTTTATATAAATCGCTTCCAATATGCCGGCTGCCTTTTTTGCATCGCGGATAAAGAATTCCGCCAACTGCGAATTTACCGGAGCTTGGCTGCTTTTACCGGTAATTATATCTCTTTGCTTGCGCGCGGCCTCAACTACTTCAGCCGGGTATCTGTCACGGATTAATTTATTAAGCGTCAAATTTAACTGGCGGGTATCAATCGGTTTGGAAATAAAATCATCAAAACCGTTTTTCATGAACATTTCCGCCTGTCCCGCAAGGGCATTTGCCGTCAGCGCCACTATTGGTTTTGTATATCCCGATTCACGGATTATCCTTGTCGCTTCAATCCCATCCATTCCCGGCATCATGTGATCCATAAAAATTACGTCGTATTTGTTTTTATTTTTAATTTTTTCTACAGCTTCAAGACCGCTCATCGCGGTATCAATAGAAAGATCATAAGACGCCATTAAGCCTCTTGCGACATATAGGTTTGATTCCACATCATCAACGATTAAAACGCGGCCATAAGGCATATATTCGCGCTTTACCTGCAAGTTCCGTATTTTCTGCTCATTGATGGAGTTAAGCCGCATCAAATTATCCGCCATTTCCCTGCCAATTACCCCATGAACATCAGTGCATTTTTGAGGCAGGCTTACCGTAAACACAGAACCTACATCCGGCGTACTTTGTATATCAATACTCCCGTTCATCATCCGTAAAAGATTTTTCGTAATGCTCATACCAAGTCCGGTACCTTCGGTTTTGCGGTTCGCTTCCATGTTAAACCGCGAATAATCGCTGCCCAATTTTCGCACCTGCTCGGGAGTCATACCCTGCCCCGTATCACTGACGCGGAAAATAACCGTTATATCGCCGCCTCCCTCAAATTTGGATGAAATATCAAGATTTATTGAGCCTTCATTCGTGTATTTATACGCATTGGAGAGCAGATTGTTCAAAATTTGCTTAATGCGAAGTTCGTCGCCGATTAACATAACGGGAATATTATCATCAATCTTTAATTTGAATTCGATAGGTTTGCTTTCATAACGTATCATATTCAACTGAACAGTATCGTGAATAAGGCTTGCAATATCATATTGAATAGGGGCCAATTCAAGTTTACCGGCCTCGATCTTTGAAAGGTCAAGTATGTCGTTAATAATTCCAAGCAAAAGGTCCGCGGAGTTGTAAATTCTTTCAAGCGCTTCTTTTGTTACCTTTGGCAGCGATTCATCCTGAAGTTGAATTTCCGTAATACCCAAAATTGCATTCATGGGCGTGCGAATTTCATGGCTCATCTTTGCCAAAAAATCGCTCTTTGCCTTACTGCTTTCCATGGCTACTTCGGCTTTATGCATTTCAGCTATCATTGCCCTCTGCTCGCGAAGATCCCTTATATATTCCGTAACGGTAAATTCATTTTTATGCTTAACACGAACGCAGATTACTTCTACGGGCAATTGTTCTCCGTTTGTTTTTTGATGCGTCCATTCAAAACGGCTATAACCTTCCCTTAAGGCTTTACCGACAAGATCAACGCCTTTTTCCATCGACATAATGCCGTCAGGCTGATATTCAGGAGAAAGATAAATAAAATTATTAAGAAAATCCTGCTTGTCCTTCATCTCAAACATTTTTATCGCTTCCTGATTGCAATCTATAAGCTTTAGATCTTTATCCCAAAAAATCGCGCTAAAAGGAGCGGCATCGATCATTATCTGCGTGCGCTCGTCAGCTTCGCGCATTTTCATTATCTGGTTATTGTGGATTACGGCGGTACTCATCATAAGCCCCGCCGATCTCAATATACTGGTTTCTTCATTTGAAAAAGTACGCTCATTACGGCAGTCATCTATACTGAAAAAACCCCAAAAATCGCTTTCCAGAAACATCGGGATAATTACAATTGATTTCATCCCGTAATTACCTAAAAAATTCCGGTCTTCTTCAGGTAATTTAGATAACGGACTGTTTATATAATTACCTTTTAAAAATAAATCTAACCAATCTTTCTTTGCGCTGTACGGAAAATGCAAACCATGCGGAAACTGTACGCAATTCCTGCCGTAATCGCTAAGCCACCCATACCTTAAAACAAAGTTCTTCTCGCCGTCAATTATTTCATTGCGCCAAATTTGAACGCGATCCACATCCAGGCAGCGTCCTATAAGTTCAAGGCTTTTTAATAATGTTGTTTCAAACGGGATGTTTTCATCTCTTGCCAGCAGGATGGCGGCGGCGTTGTTCACGGTATCAAGGAAACGCGTTTGATTTTTTAAATCATTATCACCGCCAAAAGACATTAAATATACGCCCTTGCCTCTTTAAAAAGATCCCTTACTTCATAAAAGACCTCGGCTATTTTTGGATCGTAATGGGTACCGGCATTTTCCATAATAATGTGAACGGCTTCTTCATCCGTAAACGCTTTTTTATACGGACGCTCGGAAACAAGGGCGTCATACACATCCACAATCGCCATAATGCGCCCCTGCAGGGGAATTTCTTCCCCCTTAAGCCTGTTAGGATAGCCTTTTCCGTCCCAGCGTTCATGATGGCTTCCGGCAAACAATCTTGCGTTATGTAAAAATTCACCCTCTCCCGTCTGCGCGATAATTTTATCTATTATCCTCTCGCCTTCTTCGGCGTGTGTTTTCATAATTTCGTATTCATCGTCCGTAAGTTTGCCGGGCTTATTTACGATTAAATCAGTAATGGAGATTTTTCCCAGGTCATGCATACGCGCCGAAGAAATCATTTTTTCAATGTCCCAGTTTGCGATTATATCCGCATAAACCCCGCGTTTTTTCATTTCGTTAATTAATATCTTGATATACGCCGAGGTACGCTCAATATGGCCGCCTGTTCCTTTGTCGCGGCTTTCAACAATATTTGCCAAAACCGAAACTATGCTGTTTTGCAGCCTGTTTAACTGCGCCGTCCGTTCGCGGATTAATTCATCAATTTCAAGATGCGTTTTGATCCGATTTATCAGCACAGGCGCCGAAAACGGCTTTGTTATGAAGTCTACGGCTCCCATTTCAAACCCGTGTACTTCCACCGCGGCATCGGTACGGCCTGTTAAAAATACAACGGGAATATTCGACCATAAACTTTCTGATTTTAGCCTTTTTAGCGCCTCAAATCCGTCAATTTCGGGCATTTCTATGTCCAAAAGAATGAGATCGGGTATCATTTTCCCTAAAAGAGAGAACATTTTGGCAGCCGAAGGCATTGTCATAACCCTATACAGCCTATCCAGCGCTTCTTCAGCCATAGAGAGGTTAGTATCACTGTCGTCTACGACAAAAATCGTCTTCATTATAAATACAATCCCAACTTATTTAATTACTTATTTAATTATAGTATAGATTTGCGTTTTTGGAAAGAAAAAAGGCTTTTTAATATATAAAACTTAAAAATCTTAAAAAATGACCAAAAAAAGAGTATTATCAGGGCGGATTACAGGATGTTTCAAGATCTTTTCTCATAATTGGTAATCAGCAACTCGTTTATTTTTCCACGTCCTGCGGGGTTACAATATTCGTCCGGGTAATAACGCTTAAATTGCCCCAAAAGCCGTCATTTACCGCCAACCCATTTTATGAATGGTTTCGCTTTTTCCATTGCCTTTTTTAATACCCTGTTTTCTTATCACCTATTATATAATATGAATAATGTATATTAAAGCTTTTTTCTTAACATTGATCTTCCTGTTTCTTTGTTTTCTTCCGCTTTTTGCCCGTGACATTACAATAACTGTTGTGGACGCAAGCCTCGATCTCCCTTTGGAAGGAACTGTTATCCGTACAAAGGACGGGAAAGAGCATATTTGCAATAAAGACGGAAAAGCCGTAATACAAGTTCCTGACGACAGGCAAATTATAATATATGCGGCATATCCCGGTTATGAAACGGGAGTGTTAAATATTCCCCTTACGGGTAATTCATTTATAATTGGCCTTAACCTTTCCGGTTATTTGGAGGGGCGCGAACTTGTAATTGAAGCGCAAAGACCCGGTTCAAGCGAAACAAGAACGGGCCGTAGCGTTGCCGTAAGCTCCGGAGAAATAGCCCAGACGGGAGAAATTGGCATTTTTGAAGATGTAATGAGTACGATAAAACTTTTGCCGGGAGTAAATTATTCAGGCGCTTTCAATACCCAGCCAAGTATTCGCGGCGGCTACCCTGGGGATATGGGCGCGTCTCTTGACGGCTTCTACATAAGTAACCCGTATCACTGGAGAGGCGGATATTCGATCTTCGATCCGCACATGGTTCAAAGCGCCCAGCTTTCTTACGGTGTTTTTTCAACGCGCAACGGACACACAATTTCGGGCCTTCTTGAAGTAACGGCAAAGAAGCCTTCCCCTACGGAAACAATGTTTGAACTTGGCTTTAATACAAGCATGGCAAATTTTAACCTCTCCATTCCATTATCCGGAAAGGGCGGTCTTTTATTCATGGGCAGGATAACTTACTATGATCCACTGGTTGCGATTGCGAAGGATTTATCAAAAACAATTCCCGAGTTGGATGTTATAAAATATGCAAGGCAAGCGCCGTACATCAGAGCGGCAAGCGGCAACGGAAACTACCGTTTTACGGACAATTTGGAATTAACAGGGACGGGCTTCTTTGGCATGGACGGCGTTGGCGTACAGTATTCTACAAATGACGTACAGGTTGATATTGATTTGACAAATTTCCAGGGGTTTTTAACTTCCTCTCTTTTATGGAGTCCAAGAACCGATATGCTTGTAAAATTTACGGTCGGAACAGGATATGAAGATTATATATATAACGGCACAGTAGGAGATAACGCTCCAGGCAGGGGTTTTTCAGATTATTTTAAGGATAAATACCCCGATTTACATACATATGTCGGCAGTGATACTTTCGACTATCACGATAACAAGTCAATAACTCAATCCGATTCTTCGTTCAATATGCAGGGACGTATTGATTACGACTGGGAATTAACGGAACGTTTTTTTCTTGCCGCCGGAGTACAGGAAATGTACGATCTACACGGATCACACGGCGAGCAATCGACATATTACGATACAAAATTTACCGATCTTGATCCGTCTGAACAGGCTTATTTAAAGACTCTTTTTCCGACATTGATGCCGTCAACGTGGAATGATCTTAGAATAAGCGTGCCTATAAATTATTCTCCCAATTCAGAAAACAACCTTTTCACAACTTCTTCGTATATACTCGCCGAATACGACAACGGAAGCCGCTTAAAAGCTGAATTGGGACTGCGTATAGATCACTTTTTCCTGCTAAACACAGAATTCTCCCTTTCAAGTGATCCCACCTTAAATCCGCGTCTGAATATTGATTTCAATCTTTTAAAGAATTTTGGAGCGGTGGAATCGCTTGATCTGTCAGGCGGAACCGGTCTTTTTTCATCAATAGATGAAAATATCTTCGCGGTGGAAAAGAAATATAATGTTCAAAAAATAAAACCAAACCGGAGTTGGACATCTGTTTTGGGAATTAAATTCCAGTTCCCTGAATCTTTAAGCTTAAATATTGAAGGTTATTATAAATATATTTTTAACCGTATGTATATTCCGGTAACTTTGGATCTTAACGATATGGACATAAATCCGCGCTTCGACGGCGAAGGAAGAGTATGGGGCATAGATATTATGCTGCATAAGGTTCAATCCCGTTTTTGGGACGGCTGGCTGTCATATTCATTCACTTGGGCGAAATACCATGATCCCGAAGGCAGAATTAACGCTATAGGCGTCTCCGGCGGAAACTTCGGCAATGATTGGTATTTTCCGTCATATCACAGATTTCACAACCTTAACCTGATAATAAATATCAAACCCGTACATTATATGAATATTTATATCCGTTTTGGTCTGGTTTCCGGCGCACCGACGTCGAGAGGAATAAAACCTATAAGTTACCCTGTATTAATAAATGATGACGATCCGCATTTTATAGAGAAGATTTACTGGCCTTCCAGTAACTTCACTTTTACTTCTGACGCTTCAAACCGTACTCCAATGTCATTTCCGCTGGATATAAAATTTTCCATTTTTGGAAGCAAGAAAGACGGAAAGACGAGATACGAGATATATTTTGCCATTGAAAATACGTTTGCTTTATTGTATACAACCGATGAAGGCAACAGAATGAACGATAATACAATCGACAAAAATTCCAATTTTGCAAACTTTACCATGCCCATCCCAATACCGTCTTTTGGGTTTAAGATTAGTTATTAGGCGGGGAGCGGTAACTAATACTCCGTAAAATTTCACACACGCTAAATAAACGCACGGCAAAGCCGTGTAGATAAATAATGCCGCGCAGCGTAGCACCAATAAATGCCGCTGTCTGTAAAAAAGCAAGGCGGCCTTTAAGCTGCCAACAGTGTGCAGATCACTAAGAAACAAAAAAACACAAAAAGTGAGATAATTGGCGTTCGTATGGTTCGTGGTTAATCTTTTTCTTTAAGAAGCGCGTCGTTATTCAAAACTTTAAAGGATATCGCTTTAGGGGATTGTGTGCTGCGTACTACGATGCCCTCTTTATCAAGGCCGCTTGGGTATTTGCCTCTGGCTTTTTCAAGCAACAGTTCAAGCGAATAATCAAATTGCTCTCCTCTCTCTTCAAGGGGAACGGTCGGGAGGGCTAATTCGGCGCATAATTTTACGGCTTCATCGTAGGGGAAATATTTTCCCGCGTCCCAGTCTTTTACGTCAAATACGTACCAATCAATACCGGAAAGCCTAAGTTTATTTCTCTGTATTCCGGGGCCGCATATTTCTCCGGTTATTACAATGTTTTTGCCGAGTTTGGCGAACTTTTCCTTAAGACCATATTTGTAAACCGGCGTCCAATATAAGGAAGACTCCTCATCTTTTATCTCTTTGTTTCTGCTGCAGCACCCGATCTTTCCGTCAATATAATAAACAATCCCGGAAGTGCCGTCCATTTTTGTGGTGATATAGTACGGTTTCCCCTTTAACTCCTCAAGCAGTTCAAGCGCCGACTGAATGCGGATTTCATCGGAAGCGGGAATACCGTAGGGGCGCTCTCCGATAATTGTGCCGCCGGCGTTTGCGGTTTCGGGGATGTACCATTTTTTTACATCGAGTTTTTCCGTAACGTCCGCGCCTTCGCTTAAACCTGCAAGTTCGGGAAAATTTTCAAGCGGCAGGAAAAGCCCCTGTGAAAGCTGTCCGCGCATTTTCAACGTGCGGATTCTGAAACCTTTGCCGTTATCAACATTGTCGCGGTATGAAGAAGCCCGTAAAAATTCATAGCGCTCGTCCAGCGGAAGAAAACTGTCAACTTCATAATAAACGCCCATATCTCCGGCTTTAAACTCGCCTTTTTTTACGACGCACTGCCACCCCATTACATGGGCAAGTTCAAGAAAATCCGAATCGGGAATGGCAGTGACTTCCCTTACTTTTTGAATTGTTACCAATGACCGCATAATTTCCTCCAATGACAATTATAATGATAGAAATCTTTTTTTGCAAAGATAAAAATTGGGAATAATATTTTTACAACCGAGGATCGACTGTTTCGTTTTCAAGAGCCAATACGGCAAAGACACATTCGTGAACGCGGTAGAATGATTCTTTGTTTACAAAACGTTCCAGGGACTCCATGCCTAGAGCAAATTCAGAAAGGGCGAGTTCCTGTTTTCTGCGCAGCGAGCGTTTTCGCAGCCGGTCTAAGTGGGCGGTAGTAGTGTAATCGGGACCGTATATAATTCGCAGGTACTCGCGTCCTCTGCACTTTACCGCCGGTTGCAAAATGGCGTTTTTGTCACTGGCGGTGAAGTCTAAAGGTTTGACTACCATGCCTTCGCCGCCTGAGTTGGTAAGGTTGAGCCACCAGTCAACGGCGGCGGCGACAGAAGCGTCATCGTTAAGATCCGCCGTTAGGTGATTGGTAGCGATAAAAATCGGATCGCCGCCTGAGGTGATATAGTCGCGGATTACGGTTAGATGGCGTAAATGGTTTTCATCGTGCCAGACTTTGCCTTCGGTAGCGAGAATGTGAAAGGGAGCGATGCGGTAGTCGTCCACCGAGGAGACTGGCCAGCAATAACGGCGGTAGGCTTCGGTATAGCGTTCTAAACATTCAAGGCGAATCCGATAATCTTCCAATACCGTCGCAATGTTCATATCGCCCGGAGTGCCCGATTCAATCTTTATATCTGAAATATTACTGCCGTTATACGACATTTTTGCCGCCGTAAGAGCCGAGACCGCTTTGGCAAGACCGCCCCGCCCCGCCGTGCCTGTTGGGGCGTATTGTTCCAGAATGAGGGCGCGGGCTTTGGCCGACCAGGGCATAAGTTCAGTGTCCAAACATACCCAGTCTGTGGAAAAAGCGTCCCAAAAACCTGAATTGTTTAAAGCGGTCTGCAATCGGATAAGGATAGCCTGCTCATGGGCTTTTTCAGCACCCGTAAAAAAGTGACGGCCTGTGCGCGTGTAAATAATACCCGGAACGTCTTGCGGCGGCGAATCGCCGTTAATACCGAAGCGGGTTTTTGCGGTTTCGCCGTTTCGGCAGAGAACGATTACCGCGCGGGAGCCCATGTGTTTTTCTTCGCAGATGATTTTTGAAACTCCGTGTTTTTTGTAATAGTCAAAAGCCTCCAGCGGGTGTTCCAAAAAAGAGTCAAGTTTACTGGTTCCGCTTGGAGACATGGTAGGCGGCAGATAAATGAGCCAGCGGGGATTTGCGGAAAACCTGCTCATTATTTCCAGGGTAAGGGAACTTGCTTCTTCGCTTATTGCGGTCTCGCGGTACATCCGCGTACTGACGCGCCGCTTTCCCAAAACGTCGGCAATATCGGGTTCATTGCAACCGTTAGCTGTAATGGCGGCGTTGTAGTTCAAGGGTTTGGCAGGAGCATAGTATTCCCGTTTTGCCGGAACTTCAATTAATTCACCTTCAGGGTAACGATAAGAAGTGAGTTTTCCGCCAAAGACGCAGCCGGTATCAATGCAGATTGTATTGTTAAGACTTTGGGTTTGCGCGGAAGGGATATGCCCGTAAACAACCAGCGCTTTTCCTCGGTATTCTTCCGCCCAATTGCGTCTGACAGGAAGGCCGAACTCATCGGTCTCGCCGGTAGTGTCCCCATATAGGCAGAATCCTCGGACCCTGCCTGAACTGCGCCCATGAAATTTTTCGCAGAGACCGGCATGGGACACAACAAGTTTGCCCTGATCCAGCACATAATGACTGACCAGTCCTTCAAGGAATTGTATCGTCTTATCAATAAACCATTGAGGTTCCTGTTCCAATTCTTTGACGGTGAGATCCAGACCGTGGGTCAGCTTAACGTCGTTTCCGCGCAGTTTGCGCAGCAATTTTACGTCGTGGTTGCCGGGAACGCAGAGAGCTGCACCGGATTCGACCATGTTCATTACCATGTGCAGTACTGAGGCGTTGGCGGGCCCTCGGTCGCATAGATCGCCAAGAAAAATCGCCCGTCTGCCAACAGGCGGCACGGCGGTGTGGGATTTTCTATCTACATCGTACTGGAGTTTTTCCAGCAGTTCCGTAAGCTCGTCATAACATCCGTGGATGTCGCCGATTATGTCAAATGGACCGCTCTCGTCACGTTTGTCATTCCACAGTTTGGTCCTGACAATTTCTACTGAATCAACTTCTTCCTGACTGTGTAAAATATGCACATAACGGAAGCCTTCTTTTTGCAGATTACGTAAGTTTCGCGTTAAATCACGTACGTGTTTTTTCACAACTTGCGGGCCGACATTGCGATCAGGTCTTGTACGGTTTCGTTCAATGCATAAATCTTCCGGCATATCAAAAACAATGGCGACCGGAAGCATGTCATGGGAGCGGGCGATATCAATTATTTTTTTTCGGGCAAATTGCTGGACGCTGGTCGCGTCAATGACCGTGAGTCTGCCCCGCTCAAGACGCTTGCAACAGATGTAGTAAAGACTTTCAAACGCCGCCTCTGTAGCACTCTGATCGCTTTCGTCATCGGATACAAGACCCCGAAAATAATCCGAGCTGAGAACTTCGGTGGCTTTGAAATGTTTTTTCGCGAAACTGGATTTACCGCTGCCCGACGCTCCTATCATGGCGACAAGGCACAGTTCGGGGATTTCTATTTTCATACGGCATCCTCCGCCGTGTCGGGCGTTGGTTTTTGGTGCGCGTTTTTCCTGAAAACAACCATTTGAGTCGGCGTGTTTTGCTTTTCGTCCTGTTCGCCAATGTCTTCATAACGAACTGAGTAATTATTACGGACGGCGGCGGAATCAGCCCATGCGCGGAATTGGGCGCGGTTCCATTCAAAGCGGTGGTCGCCGTGGCGGAATTTATTTTCTCTAAGACCCGTATAATTTATGTTATAGTCAAAATTTGGCGTGGTGATGATAACTGTCGCCGGAGCCGCGTCTGCAAAAACAACCGCTTCAAGGGCGGGCAGGCGGTTTTCATCCAGATGTTCAATCACTTCCACTATTGAGACGGCGTCGTAGTTTTTAAATCTTTTGTCCCTGTAACAAAGCGAACTTTGAAACAGCGTTATGCGCTTTTTTTCAGTTTCCGACAAGCGGTCAAGTTTAAGAATTTCGGCTACCCTGCTTAAAATAACGGCGGATACGTCAGTTCCCGCAATGGCGATAAAACTTTTTTCCTTCATCAGAAGCTGTAATAAACGGCCTTCGCCGCACCCCATGTCAAGTACCGATTTTGCGCCGCTGTTTTTCAATTCGTTCAATACTGCGCCCAAACGCTGATCATTAAGGCGGGGTATCTTTACCTGCGGTGATTCCGCTTCCGACTCGCCTTCCGTTACAGGACTTTCCGCGCCGCCTTCGCCGTTATCCAGACGGTTAAGGCGCTTAAGGGCCTGCTTTGTGAACTGATTCAGCCTGGTGAAATAACGCCTTGTAATAAAATTTTTTTCAGGGTGGTTTTCCAGCCAGCCTGAACCGTGGGCAAGCAACTTGTCAACTTCTTTATCGTTTATCCAGTAATGTTTACGGTAATCAAAAACAGGAATCAATACATAGATATGCCGCAGAAGATCCTGCAGCCGTACTTTTCCGCTGATAGTTAAGTTCACATAACAACTGTCTCCCCATTCGGGAAAACGCCCGTCCAAAAGACCGCTTTCCCATTTAACTTCATAGCCCAGCGGCGCAAAAACTTTTTCCAGCATACCGGTATCGCCGCGGCATGGCAGCATTACAAGAGATGCGGAAAGTTCCAGAGCGCTGTCCGCCAGAGCCTGATTTTTTTCACAATGACCGGACATGGCGGTTCCAAAAACACGGGAAATTGCCGTACTCATAAATGAAGACGAAACATAAGGCCTGTCATTAACATAATCAAACAATCCGCCTCCTGTAGAACCTTGTTTCCCACGGGCAAGGTTCAGTGGATCCATGTCTAATAACAGGGCGGCGGTACACCGGTTCGCGCTTACCTCAGGATAAAAAACATGCACCTTGCCAAAGTTAAATTTGGCTGTTTGGGGACGCGACGGGTTTTTATGGAGCAGATAGCCAAGATCGGCTGCGTTCTCTCCGGTGTATGTTATTGTTAAAAGCATAGTTTATCAGTATTGTCCGCTTTTTGGGGTATATTTGCAAGATAGCCGTAGAGTTTTTACGGGCGCAAAAAAATGTGGCGGAGCAAAACACCACAAGGGCGAAGCCCGAACACGATTTTGTGCAGCCAAGCCTCCCGAACAGGGCGGCGTACTTTTACCGTCCGTTATGCGACGATTACGCTTTACAATTTAATTATTTAATATATTTTACTTGTAATTAAAACCGCCGCACCGCACGGACTAAATAAGTTTTACTTGCATTATGGAGCATACCACCCTCCTGGTGACCGTTACTAAAATTTTGCGCCCAAACGGCATCCCACAAGCCTACACCGATAACTTCTGATGATGACCAATATATGTCTTCCCAATCAACTATATGTGATATTCTGACCAGGTTTATATATATAAGATTTAGTTCATCCTTGCTTGGTAAAAACCAGTCTGTGAAACCGCCACCCCTGTAAGCCTCACAAAGCATAGCGGCCATTCCACCTGATTTTGCAATAAGTTGAGTGTTTTGATTTCCGGTTCCTACCCCTGTATTGGTTCCACTTACTTTCATCATTTGAGATTTACCCAAATCATCTTTTGACACTTCCATATATTGCCAACCGCCACTCCTGTTACCTTTATCATAAAAAATGATACCCCCACCAGGTCCAGTGTCACCAATACTGTAAGTAGGTGTCGGTGGCGCTTTGGGAGCCACTGGCTGTGTTTGTGCTGCGGTTGAAGGTCTTGAAGCGGAAGCGGCAGTTGCCGTGCCACCAAGACCCGCTCCATCCCTTGTTGCAAGTAAAGTTTCAATTCTTGTAGTTTTTGTCAAATCTGCCAAATAAGATACCGCTACAGTGGCTGTTTTTATATTTATTGCCTTGAGTACTAGACTGTAAACATCTCCTAAATCAGTCAGCGAGCCTGTTATTATTGCCCCTGCCCCTAAAAGTTTTCCAATAGATTTTGCGGATTCGTCATCCACTTCACCGGAGAGTTGAAATCCCTGTTCCGCACGGATTTTATCAAGATTTGCACGATCAACCACAACCAATTTTCCACTGTTTACTATTGCCGATTCAAGCCTTGTTAAAACTTGTGTTGAAAATGCGGTTGAAGGCGATGCAAGACTTACCAGAGCGACCATTGTTCCTGATGGGATTCTTGTTGTCATTTGAGTTGCGGCTTCTTTTATTGCCGCATCCAAATCCATTCCGGCGGCGGTAGTACCACTGGCGGTAGGATGACTTGCACAAGCACTCAAAAGCGCTATTAATCCAATTACAAATAGTTTCTTCATTTTGATACTCCTTATCAATGTATTTTTTATTATATTCAAAAATATATTATTAAGCGACTCTTTATGTCATATAAATGCCGTATTTGCCGCATTAATCGATCAAGAGTGTCGCTTTTGCCTTCGATATACGACACTGTACCCATGATTGGCGATAATATCAAGCGTTAATATGCCGATTTGTATGCGGACTACCCTCTTTTCCTATCCCTAACAATCTTCCCAGCTATCTCCAACAACTTCTCTTTAGTATTCTGCGCAGGATCGTCAAGCACTGTTTCCAGAAGTTCCTTTAAAATTATTCCCATTGTTTTTCCGCTTTCAATGCCAATCGTCATTAAATCATTTCCCGATATGGCAAGGTCTTTTAAAGTAAAGGCATGTTCCTGCGCCAAAACTTTTTTTACTCTATCTGCAAGTGCAGTCAGATTCATAGGTTCGGTTTCTTTTCCGGCTAAGGCAAAAGCATCAGCGCGGCGCAGATGGTAGAGGTCTTCAAGAACGCTTTCGCCAACGCGCGCAATGAAACGGCGGACGGCGGCGTCTGTCCATTCTTCAGTATAATGAAACATATGCTCTTTTACCAAATGGCATACGCCGTCAATTACTTCGTTTGAATAACACAGCCGCCTGAGAATTTTATGGCACATAGACACGCCAATTTCCTCGTGACGGTAAAATGTCCAAACGCCGCTTTCATCCATTTTGCGTACTGGCGGCTTGCCGATGTCGTGTAACAAAGCGGCTAAACGCGCTTCATGTGAATAGTTTTTCTTGGCGGCATAATCGCAGGCTAAAAGCGAATGATCCAACACGTCAAACTGATGAAAGCCTTTTTGCTCAACGCCGCGGCAGGCGGCAAGCTCTTTTAAAAAAAGTTCCAAAAGCCCGGTTTTCTCCATCAGCAGAAAGGCGCGGGAGGGAACGGGGGAGGCGAGTATTTTATCAATTTCATCCCGCACGCGTTCCCATGAAACTTTTGCGCTGACTGATAATGCGCCGGGAATGGCGTCAAGGGTAGTTTTATCAATCTCAAAGCCTAGTTGCGCTGAAAAGCGGACGGCGCGTAACGGGCGCAAACCGTCTTCGTTGAATCTTTCGCCGGCGTTCCCCACACAGCGGATTATTCCCGCTTTAATATCAGCGGCTCCGTTAAACGGATCAACTATTTCTCCGTCCGGCAGGCGCAGGGCAATGGCGTTCATCGTAAAATCGCGCCGTGAAAGATCTTCTTTGATATCAGTTGAAAACTGAACCTTATCCGGTCTGCGCCCGTCAGTATAATTTGATTCTGTCCTGAAAGTAGTAACTTCAGCGCTATGTTTCCTGTAAAAAACAGTAACAGTCCCGTGCTTAATCCCCGTAGGAATAACCTTCCCCCCCGCTCGCCTGACAAAGTCGATCACTTCTTGCGGCAGTGCGTCAGTAGCCAAATCCCAATCGTGTATATCCTTCCCTCTTATCATATCCCGTACCGCGCCGCCCACAAGGTACACCTGTTTCCTATTATTGCTAAAAATAGAGGCAATTTCTTTCAGTACCGGATGGATGGTCTTTATCAATTGAATATCCTTTAATGTTTTAGTATACTTTTTTTGACGAGTTAATACCATAAAATACCGGAGGAAATTTGCTGGGGATAATTTTTACGGGCGGACAGGGACCGAAGGCGCAGGTTTTAAAAAGCTTGTTGGAAACCGAAGCAAAGGACGCGATGTTTATCGCCGCCGATTCCGGTTTTCAGGCGGCCTTAAACGCCGGCGTAAAACCTGACTGGATTATCGGTGACATGGATTCAATTGAAGACCAATCGCGTCTTTCCGCCTGGCCGCCGGAGCGCGTTATTCGCCATACGCACGACAAGGATTTTACCGATACGGAACTGGCCCTCTCTCTTGCCGTGGAAAAAGGCTGTGAGGATATTTGGCTGATAGGCGGCGGCGGCGGCAGGATAGACCACCTTTTTGCCATTCGTTCCCTTTTTGAAAGAGAACTTTTTCCGTTCCGTTGGATTACCGACGCGGAAAATATCTTCTGCATTGACGCGGATACGACGCATAATGATCTCTCCTGCCGCCTTGCGGCAAACTCCCGTATTTCAGTGTTTCCGTTTGGCTCAGGCCCGTGGGAAGCGGCAAGCAAAGGGCTTAAGTGGCCGCTTGCAGGCCTCCCCTGGGATCGCGGTTTCTTCGGCTTAAGCAATGTCGCCGTGGAAGGGGATTTTTCTGTAACAGCGGAAGCCGGAAGGTTCATGGTTATAATACCTTTATAGGAGGAAGCAGTGTCAGCGGTAATAATGGACGGGAAGGCGCTTGGGTTTAAAATTAGGGAAAGCGTAAAAGTAAGAGCCGAGGCGTTACGTGAAAAGGGAGTTACGCCGTGTCTTGCGGTGGTGCTTGTCGGCGAAGACCCGGCGAGCCTTTCCTATGTTAAGTCCAAGGAGAAAGCGTTAACTGAGGCCGGTATGGAAAGCTGCGACATCAGGCTGCCGCAAATCACAAGCGAGGCGGAACTTCTTTCCCTGATAGCCAATCTTAACAAAGATGAAAGAGTGCACGGCATTCTTGTTCAGTCTCCTGTGCCAAAACACATTGACGAAGAAAAGATAAATGCCGCCGTAGCTCCGGAAAAAGACGTGGATTGTTTTCATCCTGTTTCGGTTGGGAATATGATGCTGGACAGACCCGGATTTCTGCCGTGTACGCCGCACGGCGTTCTTATGCTTTTAAAAGAATACGACATTCCCATAACAGGCGCGAATGTCGTAGTGGTGGGAAGATCAAACATTGTAGGGAAACCGCTTGTAAATCTTTTGATTCGCCGTGAATATAACGCGACTGTAACTGTCTGCCACACGGGCACAAAAGACCTTTCCGGTCATACTTTGCAAGCCGATATTTTAATAGCGGCGGCTGGAAAAGCTGGATTTATTAAACCAGATATGGTAAAAGAAGGAGCGGCGGTGATCGATGTGGGAATAAACCGCGTGCCTGATTCATCCGCCATAAAAGGCTACCGCCTCTGCGGCGACGTTGATCCCGCAGTCGCGGAAAAGGTCGCGTTTTTTACGCCTGTGCCCGGCGGCGTCGGCCCAATGACTATTGCAATGCTTTTACAAAATGTAATTGAAGCTGCAGAAAGGAGTATTATATGAATGAAGTCGAAAGAATGGAAGAAATTCCGTCAACGTCAAGTTTATCCAAACTTGGGATTTCCGCTATCGGTTACGCCGCCGGCGGAATTTTTCTGTTCCTCCTGAATATCTTTGCCCGTTTCAAAGTATTCGGGCTTATCATTGGAGGGATTGTCTGTCTGATCGGCATCGGCTCTCTTATGTCAAAAGATCCGGCGGACAGAAAAGCCGGTTTTTTAATCACGGCGGCGGGCGCATTGACAATACTCTCTAAAGCGAGAATCCCTTTTTTAACCGCCATTTCCGGCACTCTCCTAAGCATCGGCGCAATCGGTCTTCTTGCCCTTGGTATTGTAAACGGCATTAAATTTTTCATCGGCTTAAAGAAGCGCTCTTAATTTGAATTATTTTTTTGAGACCTACGGTTGTCAGATGAACAATGCCGAATCGGCGGCATTGGCTCTTGTCTGCAAAGAACGCGGGTGGACGCAGGCGGCTGACAGTGAAAGCGCGGATCTTGTTCTGCTCAATACATGCTCTGTTCGGTTAACGGCGGAAAAACGCGCTCTCGGGCGTATTGCTCATTATGCGGGGCTTAAAAAGAAACACAGCCGACGTTTTACGCTGGTCATCGCCGGTTGTATGGCGCAAAGGTTAGGTGAAACGCTAAAAGAAAAATATCCGCAGGTTGATTATGTTATGGGCACTTCGGCTCGTTCGCTTTTTCCCTTGATTTTGGAAGCCGTTGAAAAAGGCGTAAAAGCCGAGATTGACCTCACCGAAAAACCTGTTTTCTCTTTTTCAAATTCCCACTTTGAAGAAGGGCAGTTTCGCAGTTTTGTTCCAATCATGCACGGCTGTAATAATTACTGCTCCTATTGCATTGTTCCGTATGTGCGCGGCAGGGAAGTTTCCCGCGACCCGCAAAATATAACGCAGGAAATCCGTCTTGTGGGGGAGAGGGGAGTGCGCGAAATTACCCTGCTGGGACAGAATGTAAACAATTACCGTTGGGAAGACATCGACTTTGCCGCCCTGTTAAAACTTGCCGCAGCCGAGGCTGAAAAAAGCGGCGTCAAATGGATACGTTTTCTTTCCGCTAATCCGGGAAATTTTTCCCGCGGTACAATAGAAGTTTTGGCTTCCAATAAAACATTCTGCCGCCATCTGCATCTGCCCGTCCAGCATGGTTCAGACGGCGTATTAAAAGCTATGAACCGAGGCTATACGGCACGGAGTTTTCTGGAACTGGTTAGGGAAATCCGCGCCGCAATGCCGGGGATCACCCTCTCCACGGATATTCTTGTCGGTTTCCCCGGCGAAACCGAGGACGATGTGGAGCAAACCCTCAACTTAATGGAAGAAATCAAGTTTCTTTACTCATATATGTACCATTTTAACCCCCGCGAGGGCACAAAAGCTTATGCCCTTCCCGACAGGATAGGCGAAGAAGTCAAAAAAGAGAGGCTTGCAAGGGTGATTGCCCTGCAAAAAAAGCACACCGCCCAACTGTTAAAAGACAGAATTGGCAGTACGGAAATTGTTTTAGTAGAGGGGATCTCCCGAAAAAATGCCGATGAATTAATAACGAGGACGGAAAAGGACGAAATGGCGGCGGTTCCCGGCCCCATGTCGATGATAGGCTCTTTTGGCAAGCTTGTCCTGTCCGGTTTAAAGGGAAATACATTTCGAGCGAAGGAGATATTACCATGCCCTGGAGATTGATTTTATTTATCGCTATTTTTGCCGTCTTTTTAGGATTTGTAACGCTTAACCTGGATAACCGATGTAATATAAATATTGGTTTTACCCAATTTGAAGGGGTCCCGATATTCCTCACCGTTTTTATTACTTTTTCCATGGGACTTTTATGCGGCGCTCCTTTGGTTTTGTATTTTAGAAGGAGAAGGAAAGGAATGCAACGAGCAGACTGGAATGATGATTACTCTCCCCCCCCGCCTTCCAATCCTGAAATTAGTGAAAAAATAAAACAAGACTCGGCGTCTGCAAAGGAAAGATTTTTCTTAAGAAGGCGCGGCGGCAAAAAATGAAAAGATTCATTTTCCTTATTTTGATGATAGCCGTAGCCTGCGCGTTTGGACAACGGACAGTTTTTGCGCAGACCGGGGTTTCTCTGGAAGTTGAGATAAAAACCATCGAAGCCTCCGTATCAAAACAGGGAATTTCCGCCGTGGAGAGGCACGACGCTCTTGTCCGTCTTGCGCGTCTCCGCCAGCTTTCAGGAGACATTGAAGGCGCGGCAAAAAACTGGTTTGAAGCCGCCGCCGCGATTCCCGGCAAAGTAGACGAAGACGCGTTGTTATCGTGCGCTTACTGTCTTGCCGCAATGGGCGAATGGGACAGGGCAACAACCGCTCTTGATCCGTTATTGTCAAAATCGCCCCGCGCCCGTTTTTTAAATACCGTTATTATCGCGATTAAAACAGGCGATTTATCAACGCTTGGCTCTCTTGCCGATAACCCCGAATATTCGGGGCTAAAAGTTGAAATTTTATTCGTACTATGGAAACTGACGCAGGGCGATTTATCAGAAATATGGCGTAAGCGTCTTATAAATGAAGAATTTCGCCAGACGCCTGAAGGCCTCCTTGCCGCCGGCAAACCTTCCGCAGTTATAAAACCAAGTCCGTTCTGGCTGTTTGCGGGCGGTCTTGATTCCCTCCCCGTTCTTGCAAGCGAAAAGCCAAGCGTAACGACTGCCGTGCAGACAACCACTGCCGCGCAGACAACCACTGCAACGCGAACAACAAGTGCCGCACAAGCGACAACTACTGCGCAAACAACTCCTTCCGCTTCAATAACTGCCAGACTGCAAACAGGCGTCTTTGGCCGTGAAGCCAACGCGCAGGCGCAGGCGGCAAAACTTAGGCAAGCCGGTTTCTCGCCTTTGATAGAACTGCGCATTGTTAACGGCAATGAGATGTGGGCGGTTACTGTTTCCGCCGGAACGGATCAAGGGCGTACTATCAGTGAATTGCGCGAGGCGGGGTTTGAATCGTTTCCGGTGAAATAGATTTATTAAGAATTCTACCACGAACTACACGAACTTTAATACTTGACACTATTTTTATTAATGGTTTATATTAATCCATTATGGAGAAAAGATATGCAAAGTATGGTAATTGACAGGCAAATATTACCGGAACCTATAGTCTCTTTCATTCATTCTGAAAAAATAAGAATGATCGAAGAAGACGGTAATATAATATTATCCCCGTTAAAAATAAATCCAAATGTAAATGAATTGTTTGGCATGTTTAATGATGGAAAATTGTCTTCTGAAGATTTTATTAAAGAAAAGGCGCTTGAAAAGGATATGGAAAATTGAATGATACTTTTATTTTAGACGCCTGTGCTTTAATAGCATTATTGGCAGGCGAATCCGGAGCGGAAAGGGTCAGAAAAATAATTCAAGATGCTGTTGATGGGAATATAACTGTAAAGATAAACCAAATAAATTTGCTGGAAGTATATTATAAAATATGTAATGTTTATAATCAGGATGAAGCCAATAGGACAATGAAAAAAATAAAAGAATTTCCAATAGATATTATTATAGGATTAAAAGAAGATGTATTTAATGAGGCTGGAAGAATAAAATCTAAATATAAAATTCCATTAGGAGATTCAATCGCCGTCGCGGAATGTATTATAGGCAAAGGAATTTTGGTAACATCAGATCACCACGATCTTGAAAAGATTGGGAAAAAAGAAAATTTAAAAATAAATTGGTTTAGATAAAATAAAATGTCAACCAACAGCAGATATGCCTATGTCAGGTTAAGTCAAGTATGTGTAATGGAAGAAATTTTTTCGTTAAGATTTCACACGAAGAACACTAAGGGACAAAGAACACAAAGAAAGAAAAGGTGGTTTGTTTGAAAGTGTTACACAACTTTCCATTTGTTTTTTCTATGTTCCTTCAAATATTGTTAATATCATTAGCGAGGTTTATAATTCCATTTACCAGATGAATGATAATATATGCCTGCTTTCTTATTATTTTTATTATAAAAGTCCAAAAATCTAGTAGTAACATTATAAGGATTTTTCAAAAGAGTTCCAGAAGAGTAATAATAAATTGAATGAAAAAATGCATTCTGTGCTATAAAAACCTTTTCTCCTAATATAATTTCATCCATAAATCCACCAGGATATGTTGCTGTAGTTTGGTGTATCCAAAAAGCCTTATCACCTATGGATACAACACTATTGGGAATAGTTACTCTGCGTATTAAAATATTTTTAATCGCTTCTTGACCGATATACATAACAGGATCACCCCAAATAGTATTGGGAATAACGAGATTTTCCATTACTTTAAAAGACATTTCAACAGAAGTATGATAAAAAGTATACACAAAACGTTTGTCATCTGCAATACCTTGTATTTCTCCTTTTGAAAATTTGTATATGCAATTCTCATCAAATTCATTTTTTGTAATGGCTCGTATTTGTAGAACCCCGTTCCGTACCACAGTTTCAGCATCTATTCCGTCTACAGTGGCAACTCTTATAGTCATACGGTCTGTTATGTCATTTGCGTTGACATTTTGGAAATTAATATATTTCCTGTCATCAGCGTTAACGTTAATTATAGGACGGCCGCTACTTCGGTTTAATCCCCATGAACCGCCTGTCTGCAAAGTCTGCCTGCCGATTACTTTATTCTGGTTATTCAATAATTCAAAAACTACAGAATAGTTCCGGCTCCGTCCTGTAAAATTAAGGTTGGTAACGCCCTGCCGGGGCCAGTTACCTAGTCCCCAAACATCTTTTCTTCTGGTAGCGTCTAGCCCATCATAAACCGCCTGTAATGCGCGTTCTATCGAAACTGTCCAAATGCCGCTGCCATGCAGATGCGTTTCTATTCTTCCCATTGTAACAGTTTCATTTTGATAATTAATTTCTCCAATTTGTTTTATATCACCGGTATAAAACAAAGTATAAGGCATGGATTCCGTCCTGTTAAAACTGTCAAGAAACTGTTCCGTTTCCGTAAGCCGCGCTATCCAATCTTTCCGCCACTGTATGTCGTTACGGGCATTATCGCCAATGTTGCCACTTGAAATATTAACGTTTAATATCGAAGAGCGATTAACCGCTTCCAACAGAGAAGGATCAAAAGACGCGGCTTGAAAATAATAACTGAGTGCCGCAACTTCGGTTCCTTGTTTTTGGGCAGTAATACCGCGGGCAAGGGCGGTTTGCGCACTTACATGGCTATCCATCGCCGCTCCGGTAAGTTCTTTCTGCGCCTGCGCCGTCAGCGTTACGCCCATTTTTTGAAGTAGATCAAGCGATGCCCGCCTTATGCCGGTCAGGTTGTCCAGTTCCGCAAAGGTAAAAGTTCCCGAATACGAGGCTGTTGTCATTTTATCGGAAGATTTAGTGATTTGCATTTGCAGGGCGTAGCCTGTTGCCGTTCTGGTTATGCTTCCACCCATAATATGTGTTGTAGGTGTTAAGTGTCCTAAATCCAGTCCGGCTTTGGAATTATCATCATAATACCCTGATAATAATTCGGCATATTGACTGTCAAGGCGTTCCCGATCCAATACGGATATAGCTGAAAATCCTGAAAAGTTACTGACAAATTCTCCCTGTACCAGTGTGGGGAGATAGCCTTGATTTTCCGCAAGTCCGGTTGCTTTAGGGGTAAGAATAGCAATGCTTATATTTTTTCCGCCATCTCCCGTGAAGTAAGGAGAGACTGAGGCTTGGGGTTGTGTCGATTGTGTTGTCTGTGCTGTTGTTTTCTTTTGTTGAGCCTGCAACTGTTGTGGTGTTCCAAAACTTAACATGAATGATAACGCTAATAAAATTAAAATGTAAAAAGACCTATTCATATAAAAAATCTCCTTAATTTAATGATAGAAATACCATATATCTCTATAGAATATAATATATTTCTATAGAGCATTGTGTCAATATCTATAGAGAATTATTTATTTTCTATGGAAGATGTTAATAAACAATTACAGTTTGTTATTGGTAAAATCAAGGAAATTCGAGTAAAAAAATCCATGTCTCAGCTTGAATTATCCGTAAATTCAAATTTATCCCAGAGTTTTCTGGCAAGCGTAGAAAAAGGAAAAAAACAGCCTTCAGTACTGACTTTGCTTCGGATTGCCTCCGCTCTAAATGTAAGCCCAAAAGCTTTTTTCCCTGAGAGTGAAACGAAATCAAAAGAAGAAATAAAAGACATTATTATTAATCTTGTCAATTCTTTATAAAAATTAAACCTGTTGTTGTTCGTATTGGTTCGTGTCGTGGTTTAAATTATTAAGATTTATCTTGGAAGGAATATAAAATTTATGTATGGATTTTGATCAATAAAGGATTTGTTGTCCGAAAGCGTTGATTGATAATTTCATGTAACGCTTTCGGACTATGCAAATTTGGTGTCGGTCACTGGGTGCTCTCAGTATGTAACAAAACGCTGTTTACTGTGGGCTATAATCCCAACGCATCCACACAGGAGCTTGATTAGCCGAAAAAAGTCCACTTAATAAATCCTTCCCAAGATTATAGGAATATGTACCCGCCTTTCTGCCATTTTTAACATATACCTCTAAAAAATCACATGAACTTTGAATAGTCACTTTTTCTCCTATGGTAATACGGCTTATGCTTTTTCCACGTTTATCTGCAGAATCACCAATATTATACCATGGAAACGCTTCTCTACCGATAGATTTAACATTATTGGGAATAATTACACTAGTTATTGTATTGTTATAAAACGCCTTATCACCAATAGAAATAACCGGGTCATCCCAAATAGTATTGGGAATAATAAGTTCAAAATTTTGATTTAAATCTGGTCCAACTGGATTTTTTACACTAGTATAAATAATTTCAACATCTCTAGCAGCATTATTAGTAAATCCTTGTATTTCTCCTTTTACAAATTTATAGTTGCTGTTCTTAATTAATTCATTCCTGGTGATTGCTCTTATTTGCAGAACCCCATTCCATGTTGCTGTTTCGGCATCTATGCCGTCTACTGTGGCAATTCTTATGGTCATACGGTCGGTTATGTCATTTGCGTTTATATTTTGAAAATTAACGGATTTTCTGTCATCAGCGTTAACATTAATTACGGGACGACCGCTATTTCTGTTTAATCCCCATGAACCGCTTGTCTGTAAAGTCTGTCTGCCGATTACTTTATTCTGGTTATTAAATAGTTCGAAAACAATAGAATAATTCCGGCTTCGTCCTGCAAAATTCAAATTAGTTATGCCCTGTCGAGGCCAGTTACTCAACCCCCAAACATCTTTTCTTTTTGTAGCATTTAAGCCGTCATATACCGCCTGTAAGGCGCGTTCTATCGAAACCGTCCAAATGCTACTGCCGTGCAGGTGCGTCTCTATTCCTCCCATGGTAACAGTTTCGTTTTGATAATTGATTTCTCCAACTTGTTTTATATCGCCTGTATAAAATAAAATATAGGGCATGGATTCCGTCCTGTTAAAGCTGTCGAAATATTGTTCTGTTTCCGTAAGCCGAGCCACCCAGTCCTTGCGCCACTGTATGTCATTGCGGACATTATCACCGATATTTCCACTTGAAATGTTTGCGTTTAATATCGAAGAGCGATTAACCGCTTCCAATAGAGAAGGATCAAAAGATGCAGCTTGAAAATAGTAACTCAATGCCGCAACTTCGGTTCCTTGTTTTTGGGCAGTAATGCCTTTTGCAAGAGTTGTCTGGGCGTTTACATGGTTATACATCGCCGCTTCGGCAAGTTCTCCCTTTGCTTGTGCCGTAAGCGTTACGCCCATTTTTTGTAGCAAATCAAGCGATGCCCGTCGTATGCCGGTAAGGTTGTCAAGTTCCGCAAAGGTAAAAGTCCCAGAATATGAAGCCGTTGTCATTTTATCGAAAGATTTTGTGATTTGCATTTGTAAAGCATATCCTGTTGACGTTCTGGTTATACTTCCGCCCATAATATGTGTTGTAGGTGTTAAGTGCCCTAAATCCAATCCCTCTTTCGCGTTGTCATCATAATACCCTGATAATAATTCGGCGTACTGATTGTCAAGGCGTTCTCGATCCAATATGGATATGGCGGAATAGCTTGAAAAATTACTGACAAATTCACCCTGTACCAATGTGGGGAGATAGCCTTGATTTTCCGCCAACCCGCCTGCTTTTGGAGTAAGAATGGCAATGCTTATGTTTTTTCCGCCATCTCCGGTAAAATATGGAGAAGCGGATGTTTGAGTCTGTGATTTTTGAGATGTTCCTCCACTCTTTTGCTGTTGAGCTTGTAAAATTCCTCCGGTTCCATAACTTAGCGTGAATGATAACGCTAAAAAAAATAACAATCTAGAAAGCCAATTCATTTAAAACCTCCTTTTAAATAAATTTAAAAAATACAATCGCTTAAAGCGGTAATATCATAAAATAATAGCTGTTTGTGATTTTGTCAATATATTAGCTAGTATTTTATATGACTGAAAGCGATTTAAGAGCCATTTTTGGCAAAAATTTGAAAAAACGCCGGATTTTCAAGGGGTTATCACAGGCAAAATTAGCGGAAATGCTTGATATTTCGCCCAATTTTGTCAGTGATATAGAATCCGGAAAACGTTGGGTATCTTCCGACACGCTTGTAAATTTTGCGGAAGTCCTCGGCGTTGAAGTATATGAGTTTTTAAAACCCCCACATGTCCCTGAAGATGAGCTATCAGAGTTCATCAAATCCTACACCGAAAAAGCCGTCTCCGCCGCTTCCGAAGCAGTTGTCCGTTCTCTTGATGAACTTCGTAAACAGTATATAAATTAATTCTTGTTGACAATTATTTATTTACCACGAACCACACGAACACCACGAACTTTTTACACGTATCTTGTCGCTGTTCGTGTTGGTTCGTGGTTAAAATTATTAATATTTATTTTGGAAGAAATGCAAAGTTTATGTATGGATTTTGCTCAATACCATCGTTATTCATGCTTTGTGATCTTTGTACCTTCGTGCTTTTCGTGTGAAATCTTGGGAATAAATATATAAAAAATCACCCGACCTCGCATAAACGAAGCCGGGTTCGGCAGAGGGGGCTACAATGCCGCCTCCTCATGTGGCATGTTCCCTTTCAGGAACACCTACAATATAATACATTCTAGCTAAATTGTCAACACCTTTTCACTTCCTTCAATATACGCTACCATTAGACATGGAAGCAAAAATACAAAAATCAATCGAATTATTGATAAACCACATCAAGCGGTTAATATCTGTAGATGCCAAAAAATTGGAGTACATTATTGCCGCCCAAATAGCGGGCGGCCATGTGATTCTGGCGGATTCGCATGGGGTGGGGAAAACCTCGCTCGCACGGGCGTTGGCGCAGTCTATCAAGTGGCGGCCTGAAGATTTGGCGGCGAAAAGCGACGCGAAAAAAAGCGACGCGAATAATGATGATGTTAAAATGGAAGGGTTTAGCCGCATACAATGTACGGTCGATCTTCTTCCTCAGGATATACTTGGGTTTAACCGATTTATCGGGCATTCGGGAGAGATGATTTTTAACAAGGGGCCGGTGTTCGCGCATTTTGTGTTATGTGACGAAATTAACCTGCTCACGCCGAAAACGCAGGGAAGTTTTTTTCAGGTGATGGAAGAACAGAGCGTAACTATTGAAGGGAAACTGTACCGATTGACCGACCCGTTTTTTATCATCGCTACGATGAATTTAAAAGGCGTTCATTTATTCCCCCTGCCCGCGCCCCAGCTTGACCGTTTTATGATTCGCCTCTCCCTTGGCTATCCAAGCGAAGAAGATGAAACGGAGATAATAAACAGGCATGGCAAAATTGACGCATGGGACAGTTTTACAAGCGTCATAGACAGCGCGGATTTAATCCGCTGGAAAAAAATGGTTGACACCGTGCAGATGCACCCCGACGTTACTTCCTACCTTGTAAATTGCGTCCGTCAAACCAGAGTTCATCCCGATATTGAGAGCCCCGCAAGTCCGAGGGCCGGCGTGCGTATCTCACGGCTGGCGCGTTCTCTCGCCCTCTGCCGCGGTATGGACTATGTTCCCGTCGATATAATTAAGGAAATATTTATACATTCAATGGCGCACCGTATAATTACCCGCGATCCTTCCATACCGCCGGAAGCGCCGTTGGAAAACATACTAAACACAGTCCCTGTCGAGCCGAAACGGGGTTAACTGTGGTTTTGTCTCTTATCCGGCCATTTACGCCTATCGGCGGCGCCGTTCTTGTTATTGCGCTTGCGGGGTTGACCCGCTCGCTTCTTAACCGTAATTCCTATGAAATAGTCCTTGCCTCCTTTGCCCTGCTCTTTCTGCTGGTTCTTGGCGTTTTTGGCGCGTGGAAGTCGCGCAAATTAAAATCAATGGAACCGGGATGGAAAACGCCTGTTCCAATGGCAGCTAACGTAGTGGACGATGAGCGTCAGCGCACGGTTGTGACGGGTCTTGATGCGGCTATCCCTCTTTTTTTTCGCCTGCACTTTTATATCAGGGGGCGATTTTTTCCCGGCGCATCCACGGGGGCGAAAAAAGGCTGTCCTTTGTCGGTTGAGACGGCGATTCCGCGCGGAGAGACGACGGCGCAAATACCGTTTGATTTTCCCATGTCAGGCGTTTTTCAAGGAGACGGTTTCTGTAAGTTACGCGACATCTTCGGCTTCTTTGCTTTTCCCTGCGGACGGATAAGACATTCAACCGTTAATGTAAGGTGCGCTCCTTGTTTTGGAAAAAAAACAATTATTAACGCGCAGTCAGGCGCGGAAGACCAGCGCAACAAACCTTCCGCCGATGTTGAGCGCTATTACCAAAGGGAATATACTCCGGGGGACCACTTGCGCGACATTAACTGGAAAAGTTCGGAAAAAATTGACGCGCTTATAACGCGAATCTCCACGGATAACCAGGAAAAGGTGAGCCGTATAGAAGTGCATTTCCGCAATTACGGTTATGCGAATGATTCCCTTAACGCGCTGTGGCTTTTGGACCGCTCCAAAGCGCGGCTTTCTTATTTTCTTCGCAGTCTTTTAGAGCAGAATTCTTCTTTTATTTTTGACGTTTACAGCGCGGGTAAACATTGGGAAATAGAGGATCAGGATGACATGGACGCTTTTTTTGAAGAGCTTGCCTGTCTTTCCTTTGTGCCGCCGCAAAATGAAACCGCAATTCAATCCGGCGCGGGAGACATGTACGTCTTTTCTACCGCCTGCGATCTTATGCTGCCAACTTTTCTCCTTTCCTGTAACCCAAGACCTGTAACTCTTTTCTTGACACAACCGGGAGATTCAACCGCCAATTACAGTGAAAAAACGCAGACAAAAACCAATAAAGATAATTTTGAAGTACTCCATATTCAGGATTTTGTTTCAAAAGGATTTTATCCGCCCTCACGCTGGTTTACGAAACAGAAAATAAAACCGTTAAGTATTCAAACTGAGAAAATAGAAATGTTTTACGCGGAGATAAAGATATGAAAAAATCTTTAACAATTTTATTTTGTTTAAGGTTATTCTTCTATTTTAGCGTAATCGCATTAATACTGATTCATCCTGGAGTTACCGTTTCTTTCGATAATATCGGAATTGTACAGTGGTTCTTGGCTATTCCGCTGATGGCAGTGCTTGCTTTTATTCCGGAACAAAAAATTAAACAAAGGACTAGGGTGATTCTTTCTTTATCGCTGTTATTGCTGTTTTCAATAACGGCGGGAGGATTTAATTTCAACGCGTTTGCGCCGTTTGCGGCGGGACTTGTAAGTTTTGCGCTGACTTTTTTATTGTTTAACCGCAAACCTTTGTTTTCAAAGCTGGCGAAAATCGCCGCGATTGAGCCTTTCTTTTTAGCGTGGGTGGGCCTGCGTCTTCTGTCCCTTTCGCGATCCGGCGAAGATATTGCCGGGCGGAGTATTGCTCTGACGCAGTTTATTTTGGTATGGACGGCGGCAGTTTTTCTTTTTCACAATGTGATAATTTATTTATGCCTTTATCCGAACAGCCGTATCAAGGCGTGGAAAGAAGGGCTTGTTTTTTCTCTTGCGGCAGGGGCGGTATTGATTGTTGTGCTTTTTGTTCTGCCCGCCGATTTTGTCCGTAATGCAGTAATTACAAATTTAACCTCGGAACGAATACCGCAAAAAATTTCACAGTCAGATCGCGGTATTCCGCAAAGAAGCAAGGGCAGAAGAACCCGCCCCAGAAACGAAGGCAAAGGCGAATTACGCGGAATGTCAGAATACGATTGGCCGGGCAGAGGAGACGATTCCGGGGAAAGACGCCAATACATGGTGATGATTGTCGCCACCGACAGGGAGCCTGTCTACATGGGGAACATGTTCAGAGGGCAGCTTGATCCCGTAAAAGGATTTATTGTAAATCAAAATGAACCGTTGAACGATTTGGCGAATCAGCGTTTTTTTGTCACATGGTTCAGTAACGAGCGGGAGCATGACATTGGCAGAAGAAAGCAGGAAGTTTTTTCGCTTTCAACCCTGCGCCAAAAATATCTGCCGTACCGCCCCATAACTATCGATCCTGTAATTTTAAGCGACGATACCGGCCCTCTTCGTTACATTCATCAGGTGGTGTCAAATACGCACCTTGGCGATCCTCTTATGCTTGTTCACAAAAAATCGCGCCCCTTTACCGCGCTTGAAAAATCCGCGCTTGCCGCCTATCTTGAAATCCCGCTTGAAGAAGACGAGAAAAAATTATTTGAAGAATATTTGCATAACGCGCAAATAACGTGGCAGTCTGACAAAAATAATATTATTAACGGCGATCCTTATTTAAGTTTAATATTTTCAAACCAGACAGGGCTGGAACAGCCGGTAAACGGCGAAGGAGGCAATGAACAGCTTGAAAATATTATCGCTTTACTGGTCAGTTTTTCAAAGTACCAATACAATCTTAATCCCGATGATGATCATTCCATTGAAACTTTAAAAAATTTTATTACAAATTCAAATGAGGGGGATTGCGTTGAGTTTTCCAACACTCTCGCCCTTCTTGGCAGGTTGGCGGGTATTCCTTCCCGCGTTGTTACGGGTTATCTTGCGGCTGAAAACCTGCAAACCGAAGCGCATCTTCGCGGACTTGCCGTTCTACGCAACAAACTTCCCGTCCTGCAACAATTCCCTTTTGACAATTTATTCATGGTTACAAATCTTCACTCCCATTCATGGACGCAATTTTTCATTCCCGATTACGGCTGGCTTGATTTTGAAGCCACAGCCTTCTCCATGCCTCCTATGGGCATGGGCGATTTTAACAACTGGGACGTGGTTATCCCTCTCTTTGACGAACAGCAAACTTTTTCAAACGTAAAAAAATTCCCGTGGCAGGCTGTAGGCAGGGCGGTTATCAATCTGGCAATCCTTGCCCTAATCTGCGCCTACGCTCTCCGTTACGGACGCGAGCTGATACTTTACATTAACTCCCTCCGCGTAAGCCGTGACATCCGCAGCAGAACGCGCTCCCTATACCTGCTTCTCCTTGCCCGCCTTGCCGCGGACGGTCAGCCAATAAAGCCCGCATCAAAAACCGCCGCCGAGTACTCCCAATTATTCCGCGGCAAAGATGACTCTTCCTGCTTCAAACCGTTTGCAGAAATCTACTCCGAACTCCGCTGGCGGCAATTCGCCAACCCCGCGGAAATGGAAGACCGTTTCGAGCAACTAAAAAGAGAGTATCAAGAAATCCTAACCGTCACCCGCTGCAAAGGACTACATCATTGGTTTATAAGAATCGTCAGTCTAAGAGGGTTAGCCTATTTATGAAAAGAAAAAATATTATTGTATATATAATTATTATTGTTCTTTTTTTTCTTGACTCCTGTTCGCGTACCAATGACTGGATACAATTCAGAGGAGAGGAAGGTCGTGGCGTAAGCAATTCCCGCATCACCCCTCCATTAGGCATCCGCTGGAAAATAAATCTTCAATCCGGCAATGAAAAAATCCGTTCTCTTAACCCGCCTATCGTCATGGGAGACACAATTTATTTTGGCTCCGACGACGGTAATTTTTACGCCCTGGATGTAGAAAGCGGTTATATGCGCTGGGTATTTAAAAGCGGCGCGGAAATTAATTCAATCCCGTCCTCGGATAAAGATAATATCTATTTTGGCAGTAAAGACGGCAAACTCTACGCTCTGTCCTGTAAATCAGGACAGTTGATTTGGACTTTTCAGGCGGAGAGCCAAATCAATTCGCAGGTGCAAAGATACGGGGACTATATCATTTTTGTAGGAGACGCCGACGCTGTTTATTTTCTTTCACCTCAGGGCGAGGAAAAATTCAGGATCAATAATCCGGGATGGTATAATTATTCATTCCTTGTTGCGGATGACATAATGTATATGGGTACCGGCCCTGTAGTGGAATTAGTCGGCCCGTTCAATATAAAAAAAAGAGAGTTCCTGTGGTACATGGATTATCATGAGATGGACGCTATCTGGTATTCATTTACCGCCGTCCGGGGTGATTTATTATACATGGGAACGGCAAATGTGCTTATGGATACGACCTACCTCGGCTACCATGCGTATAACCGTCATACGGGGGAATTGGTTTGGCGGCAATATCAGGAAGGGAAATTAAACTTTAGGGATTTTAATAATGTTTGGGAATATTTTTTGCGAAATTTAAATATTTTAGATTTTATGTCCCCCGCCGTATGGAAAGACCTTGTAATTTTTACGGGTGGAGATAATACCGCCCGCGCATTTGACGCAAAAAAAGGCGATTTACGCTGGGAAAGGGTATTTGATTCTCCTGTAAGTTCAGCACCGACTATTGCGTCGGGGCGGATTTATTTCGGCCTGCTTGGGGATGGCAATAATCCGCCGAAATTGATATGTATTTCCGCAAGAGACGGCAGACTCCTTTGGCAGATGGAAACCGAAGGTTCAATCCTGTCCGCGCCTGTGATTGCGGGCAAAAGGGTCATTTTTGGCACTGATAAAAGCGTTTTTTACGTTCTGGAACGGGTTTTTTAGGTATATTAGTTTTTTATTTTTTTTGTAATCAATAGTATTTTCTTATTGACTTATTGTGAATAGTTAGGGTAAACTTATTTAACAGGATTTTATTTCCTGTAAAAATTAAATTCATATTGGAGGAGTTTTTTATGAAAAAATTTGGAGTGATTTTAGCGATTCTTGCAATCGTCGCTCTTGTTGTCGGATGCGGAACAACCACCACTGCAGCGCCAAAAGGCGGCGGAGCTGAGCCTTTTAAAGTTGATCTTTCAAAACTGCCATTAACAAAGAATGAGAAAGCTTTCTCAAAAGATTGGGATGATCTGTTGATTCAACTGCCCGAATCTGCGTTACCGTCAGATTTTTCCAAGTACACCAGACTTACTGTTACTGCCAAGTATTTTGACGCTACCGGCAAAGAAATTGAACAAGGCGATTCAAACGCTATGGTAAGCATGATTTACGATTTGAAGGGCGACATCAGAGGTCCGGCACAGGGTCCCGGTGCCAATACGCCTGTTAAGGAATTTAACGTAGGCGGTTTTTCCGGTCTGATTCACAAAGACAGAGGCATAAGGATAACATTTAGCAAACCGCCGCAAGCTATATTGTTCCAGAACAATGCAGGTTCAGCGGTTAAGTTTATTGAACTGACAAGCTTGGTTTTCCATAACGGAGATTATAAGTCACAATAGTTTTTACCTGTAAAAAAAAGCCGGCGCATGCCGGCTTTTTTTTTGCGGTTTATTTATTTTGGGTACAGGGCGTTTCTTTCCGCTAAGACTTCACGTCCTCCGGAATTCATCCATTCCTTAATGCCGGCATCCCATACGTTGTTAAAGTTTGCGGGTTTTGCTTTAATTGCCAAGGAGATAAGGTCATCGGCTTTTTCACGCAAGTCGCCTGAATATTGATTGACTTTTGTAGTCGCCCGCCACACTGCCGGTCCGCGGGCGCCGTTGGTAGCCGTGACATAAGCGTTTGAAATAACATCCGGAGAAAAAGTGCCATAGCTTAAACCTAAAACTTTTGCGTTTTGCGCGTCACTGCCCAGTTCAACGCCGTTCATCGGTATTGTTAAATCAATGTTGTTTGGTGAATTCATAAACCAGGGGTGCTGAGGGGGCGTAGCCAGAGTTTGGGGAATGCCGCCTACCATTTTGTGGTTTACGCCTTCATTTCCTATTTGCAGGAACCTGTAATTTTCAGGTTTTGCAAGCCAGTTCAGGTATTTAAGAGCGGCGTCTTTATTCGGGGATAATTGAGGAATGAAAATTCTCAGGCCGGGTTTATCCATTACTTCCTTGTTATTGGTAATGTTAATGGGAATATAATCCGCGTTTGGCACATTTTTGCGGAGGTCAACCAGAATATTCATGTCTGGTCTGTAAGGGAAGTCCCAGTTTTGGCAGAAAGAGCCGACAACGCCGCTCTTTATTTGATTGTAAAAATCGTCAGCGGTTAACATTAACGGGAAATCCTGATAAATAAGTTTTTCGTTGTACCATTTATTCATTTCCTGTACGCCTCTCTTGTAACCGGGCATTGTTATATAACGATCCGCAATGGAGTTAACCCAACGATCCCTGTCTGTTAATTTGGGATCAAAGTAATGGTTAATAAAGTCTGAAAGCCCCCAACGGACATCCTGATTTACGCCAAGAGGTACAACTTTGTTTTTACCCACATCGCCCGGATCATTGTCGCGGAACGCTTTTAACGCCTGATAAAATTCACCCATGTTCTTGGGAACCGTCATTTTAAGCTTGTCAAGCCAGTCCTTGCGGATAAATACGTTTCTTTGGGCAATAGCCGTGCGATAACTGACAACTGAATAAATTTTTAATGTTTTTGGGTCCTCATCGCGGTAGATTAATTGTTTGCCGGGGAATGATGGGTCATTGCCAAGTAATTTTTTTAAATCGGGCAGATAAGAATCAATATAAGACGATAATTCAAAAACTCCTCCCTTGTCCCTGAATTCATTTATCATATCTAAATTGTAGGTATAACAAAGATCGGGTGCGCTGTTTGCCGCCATTAAGTTTACAATATCGGTGTTCTCCGACCAGCGGCCTACTGGAATAAAGGTAATATCAATATTAAGATCCTTTTTTACCTTTTCCTTGATCCAATTTGTCCACGCGTTATTATGCGCAACTGTTCTTCCTCCGTCAGAGCCGCGGTCAAAGACTTCTACTGTTAGTTTTCCTGTTACAGGAAGCGCTGCTGCCGGAGCCGCTGCGGGTTTTTTTGCCTGTGCAAAAACAAGCGTTGACGCCATTAACAAAGCGGCCAAAGTTAATACGATTCTTTTCATATTATCTCCTCCAAAAATAAATATTTGATTTATGTCTATACAAAGTATAGGCAATAATCCCGTGAATTTTACCCTTTTACCGCTCCTATTGTAACGCCCTCAATAAAATAACGCTGGAGCCAGGGGTAGACTATAAGAATAGGAACAGTCGCAAACATGATTGCCGCCGCTTTAATTGCGTCGGACGCTCTGGGTACGCTGCCCGCGACCATTTCTACGGTTGTAACGTCAATAGATGTCATATTCTGAATAAGCTGCCAAAGTTTTAACTGGATGGGAACCCATTGCGGCGCGGACTTTATGTATAAAAGAGCGTCAGAAAATCCGTTCCAGCGGCCTACGGCGTAAAAAAGAGCGAGGGTAGCCAAAACAGGCGCGGACAACGGAAGGTATATTCGCACCAATACTGTAAACGGGTTTGCGCCGTCCAACTCCGCGGATTCACGCAAGCTGTCAGGAATTCCAAAGAAGAAACTGCGAAGAATTATCATATTAAATACCGAAAGACAGTTGGGAATAATCAGGACTAACGGGTTATCAAGAAGTCCCATATCTTTCATCAATATATAGTTAGGTATGGTTCCGGCGCTGAAATACATTGTAAATATTATTAAAGTATTTATTAATGTTTTACCTTTAACCCAGTCATAAGTAAGCGGATAGGCGCACAGTATAGTCATTGTCAGAGAGACAAAAGTGCATATAACGGTAAGAATTGCCGTCCACCACATTGATCTTGTAAATGCCGGATCCATAAATACATATCTGTACGATTCCATGGTTATTCCGTACTTGAATTTGTTTTTTAAGGCTTCCCTTTGCGCCACCCATTTGACGTAATCTTCATCCACGGCAGAATCAGAGGCGTATGAATAACTGTCTTCATCATAAGAAAAATCTTCATCTTCGCTGTAAACGTATTCTTCATAATCATCGTATGTAAATGAATACTCTTCGTATTCAAAATTTTGTTCTTCTTTTTCTTTCGATATAATTAATTCTTCTCCCAAAAAAATTAAAGGTGAACCGTCCGAGGCGGTTTTCCTTAAAGCAAGCTGTGGATTTAAGTCAATTATTTTTCGCCATTCCGTAAATGTTCCAAAGTATCTGACTGATATTGCGCCTAGTGTATCTCCATTGGCTACAGAAACAATAACATTTTTTTCACTGTATGAATTACCGCTCTCCCCGCCTTCAAGATCATTCTTATCAGATTTAATGCCAATCGTGTCTTCAATGTCAATTATTTTTTCCCTGTTAATTACCGGCAGAAAAGACACCCTGCCGTTTATGACCGCGTCTGAACTGCTCAAGGACTGCGCAAGAAGGTTAATCATGGGTAAAACGCAAAGCAATATTACAACCATACAAATTAAAAAAACCAATAAATCGCCTATTATGTCTTTTTTTGCCTTGATTTTCATGCCATACCCTACCAAATCCCCCGTTCACCGAATTTCTTCGCAAGGGAGTTAGCTGTAACAAGGAAAATTACGCAAATAACGGATTGAAATAATCCGATTGCCGCGGTTAGTGAAAATTGGTTTGATAAGATACCAACGCGGTATACAAGGGTTGCAAGAACGTCGGAAACATCCCTTACCACGCGGTTTGCCATAGTATAGGGGCGGTCAAATTCGCTTCCTAAAATACGCCCAATGTTCATTATTAACAAAACTATAATGGTCGGTCTGATTCCCGGCAGGGTAATATGCCAAAGTTTTCGCCACCGTCCCGCGCCGTCAACTTCCGCGGCTTCATATAATTCAGGGTTGATTCCGGTAATTGCGGCAAGGTAGATAATTGTTCCCCAGCCCATTTCCTTCCATACTCCGAAAACTATGTATGTCATAACCCAGTTTTTGCTTTTCATCAGGAAGTCGATAGGTTTAATGCCAAAATTTTCCGCAAGAAAAATGTTAATTACGCCGTTTGTCGGAGCTAAAAGTCTTGTAGCAATACTAGATACAATGATCCATGATAAAAAGTGCGGAAGATAAATAATAGTTTGAGTTACTTTTTTAAAACTTTTAAATATTAATTCGTTTAAAACAAGGGCGAGAATAATGGGAGCCGGAAAGCCAATAATTAAGTCCAGGAAATTGAGTACTACGGTATTCCGCATTGCATACCAAAAATCCCCTCTGTTAAAGGCCTGTTGAAACCACTTAAAGCCTACCCAGGGAGAGCCTTCAGACCACACCCCCCGGAATATATTATAATCCTTAAAGGCCATTACTATGTTTGTTATGGGAATATACCTGAAAATGATAAAAAACGACATTGGAAGCAGCAACATCAGATAAAGTATCCATGAACGCCTTACATAACTTAAAAAATTTGCTCCGATTATGTTGGATGTTGTACTTTTAAACTTTTTATCCTTTTCTTCCATTAGTTCTAATTTGTCCTGATTAATTTATGATATATTGAGCATAGGGCATTGTCAATGATAAAAAATTAGTATTCTATTACATTAAAGAGGTTAGAATGCAAAAACTTGAATTTCCGAAGGATTTTATATGGGGCACTGCGACCGCCGCTTATCAGGTTGAAGGCGCGGCATATGAAGGCGGCAGAAGTGAATGTATATGGGATACTTTTGCCCGTAAACCCGGCGCGGTTTATGCCGGAGAGAACGGAAATGTCGCCTGTGACCAGTATCATCGTTATAAGGAAGATGTCTCGCTTATGGCTGAATTGGGTTTTAACAGTTACCGTTTTTCCATCGCATGGCCAAGAATTATGCCTGAAGGACGGGGCAAGGTTAACCCCGAAGGAATTGCCTATTACCGTAACCTGTGCGAAGAGTTGCATAAACATAACATTCATACGTGCGCCACCATTTATCATTGGGATCTGCCCCAAGCGCTGGAAAACGAAGGCGGCTGGACTAACCGCGCAATAGTTGATTTATTTGCCGAATACGCAAAAGTATGTTTTAAAGAGTTCGGCGATCTTGTTGATATGTGGATAACTATAAATGAGCCTCTTTGCATCGCCCATCTTGGGTATTTGTGGGGCGTTCATGCGCCTGGACATTGTGATCCGCGAAAAGCCGCCGCCGCCGTTCATCATATAAATATGGCGCATGGCATCGCCGTCAAGGAGTACCGTAAAACAGGACTGAAAGCGCCGATTGGGATTACATGGAACCCCGTTACGCCGCGCCCGGCTACGGCAAGCGACGCTGATAAAAAAGCCGCCGAATTATCAAGGGCGGTTAATACGGAAGTTTTTATATTTCCCTGTCTTGGCAAGGGCTATCCTGAACGCATTAAAGAAATAAATTTCATCCTCCCCATAAAAGACGGCGACCTTGAAACAATAACCCAGCCGATTGATTTTATCGGCGTTAATTATTATTCTGAGTTTCCTGCGGCGGCTGATGAAAAGTCCCCGTTTAAATTTACAAATAAACCATTTTGGCAGGATATGACAGCCATGAACTGGCCGTATACTCCCGCCGGCCTTGAGAGACAACTTTTATGGATAGCGGAAGTTTCAAAAGGCGCGTTTGGCAAGGCGGAGATTCCGATTTATATTACTGAAAACGGCTGCGCCTGTGAGGATACCGTTACCGCTGATGAAAGAATACATGATAAAGAGAGGATTAAGTACCTTCGGGATCACCTTGCCGTTTGCGCGGGTGTAATAAAAAGGGGACTTCCCCTGAAAGGGTATTATGTCTGGTCGCTGCTTGATAATTTTGAATGGTCTTTTGGTTACACCAAACGTTTTGGAATTATTCATGTTGATTTTAAAACGTTAAAGCGCACGCCCAAAGACAGCGCGTATTTTTTACGCGACACAATAGCAGGATACGGAGATTTATAAGGAGAATAGATATGAAAACATTGGCAGAACAAAGGTATTCAATACTTGGACCGCAGGTGGTAAAGGCGCTTCACTCCCGCTCCTTTGACGCCTTTTATTTTGACGACACAGCCGAAGCGGCGGAGAAAATTATTTCCCTAATCCCCAAAGATCATCTGGTTTCCTGGGGCGGTTCCAAGACGATGCTCGATCTCGGTATTCAGGAGCGCCTTGAAAAAGAAGGCTATAATCTGCTGGACAGGGACAAAGCCTCCTCTCCCGAAGAGCGGATGGAAAGAATGAGGAAGGCTTTATTATGCGACACTTTCCTGGCTGGGACAAACGCCGTCAGCGAAGACGGTCAGCTTGTAAATATTGACGGCTACGGCAACCGCGTCGCCGCGATGATTTTCGGCCCTAAACAGGTAATAGTAGCCGTCGGCATGAATAAAGTCGCCAAGACTTACAAAGACGCCATTGTCCGCGCAAGAACAATCGCCGCTCCCCTGAATATCCAGCGTTTCCCAAACCTGAAAACTCCCTGCTCTGAAACAGGCTCATGCGCGGACTGCCTTAGCCCGGATACAATCTGCTCGTTTTTTGTTACAACGCGCTTTTGCAAGCCTAAGGGGAGAATTAAAGTCATTTTGATTGGAAAAGATTTAGGGCTTTAAATGTTCTAAAGAAATTTACCACGAACCACACGAAAGTTTTGTAGATTGCACAAAACACGTATTTAGTTTATAGCAGACCTGCGCTAACTTCTTGCAGTATAAAGAATTAGCGTTGCTGATTCG
>Ga0268262_10000360_pt1 | contig 61145 bp, 55 predicted proteins | sample TergutNc150P3_FD_190354 | JGI IMG/M metagenome (GOLD analysis project Ga0268262, IMG submission 190354) | Nasutitermes corniger P3 segment gut microbial community from laboratory colony in Florida, USA - Nc150 P3 (SPAdes) (version 2) | ecosystem: Host-associated > Arthropoda: Insects >... | reverse complement strand
AGATGCCGCAGGAAGCCCACGCGGGAAGATCGGGGTTGTAGCACAGGGTGGGAATTTTTATATTCACTTTTTTGGCCGCCTCAAGGATGGTAGTCCCTTCCTCAACCTGAACCGGAATGCCGTTTATCTTTAAGTTTATCATTTATATTTCTCCTTTTTCCTTAACCCCGTGAAATAGCGCCAAATTTACAGGCTTTCATACACTCACCGCATTTGAGACAGGATCCCTGATTGATATTATAGGGAGGCCGTTTCTTGTCGGGATATTTTGAAGCATCCTCAGCCGCGATACAGTTGGCGGGACACTTTTTGGCGCAAACGCCGCAGCCGATACATTTTGCCGGATCAATATGGAAGTGCAGCAGTTTTTTACATTTACCGGCGCGGCATTTCTTGTCATGGATATGCTCAAGGTACTCATCGCGGAAGTTTTTGATCGTTGACAGGGTGGGGTTTGCCGCCGAGCCGCCGAGCATACAGAGGCTTGCTTTGGTCATGGCTACGCCGATTTCTTCAAGCTTATCAAGATCGGATTCTTCGCCGTTACCGTTGGCAATTTTGTCCAGCAGGTTGAGTATTTGGGTGGTACCGATACGGCAGGGTGAACATTTGCCGCAGCTTTCATCAACGCAGAAGTCCATATAGAAACGCGCCACGTCAACAACGCAGTCGTCCTCGTCCATGACGATCATACCGCCGGAACCCATCATGGAGCCGTTGGCGGTAAGGGTGTCAAAGTCAATGGGCAGGTCAAGCGACTTCTCGGTAAGAATACCTCCGGAAGGTCCGCCGGTCTGCACGCCTTTGAATTTTTTTCCGTTCTTTATGCCCCCGCCGATTTCAAATATGATCTCGCGCAGGGTGGTTCCCATCGGAACTTCCACGAGGCCGGAATTTTTTACCTTGCCGGTCAGGGCGAAAACCTTGGTTCCCTTGGATCTTTCGGTTCCCAGTTTGGCAAGCCATGCGCCGCCTTTGGCGGTAATTACCGGGATGTTCGCAAAGGTTTCAACATTGTTGATGATGGTCGGTTTTTGCCACAGGCCCTTGTTTGCCGGGAAAGGCGGTTTCGGCACGGGCATTCCCCGGTTGCCCTCAACGGACTTGATCAGCGCGGTTTCTTCGCCGCAGACAAAGGCCCCCGCGCCCAGACGAATCTCAATATCAAAATCAAAGCCCGAACCGAGGATGTTTTTCCCCAACAGGCCGTAGTCCTGCGCCTGTTTCAGGGCGATTTTCAGCCGTTCAACGGCCAGCGGGTACTCGGCGCGGATATATACAAAACCCTGATTGGCGCCGATAGCCTTGCCGGCGGTGATCATGCCCTCGATAACCGAGTGGGGATCGCCTTCAACGGTGGAGCGGTCCATATACGCGCCCGGGTCGCCTTCGTCGGCATTGCAGATAACGTATTTGATATTGCCCTGGGCTTTGCGGGCAAGATCCCACTTGAGCCAGGTGGGGAAGCCGGCGCCGCCGCGTCCGCGCAAACCGGAAGTCTTTACCTCCGCGATGATCTGCTCCTGATTCCATTCAAACAGGACTTTCTCAAGGCCTTTGTAGCCTTCACGGGCAATGTACTCATCAATACTTTCAGGATCGATAAAACCGCAGTTGCGGAGTACCACCCTGAATTGCTTCTGATAGAACTGGATGTCCTCTACGGAGTCAGACTGTTTTGTATGGCCTTCGTCTTTATAGAGGAGCCGTTTAACCTCGCGGCCCTTAATGATGTGTTCGGCAATGATTTCTTTCGCGTCCTCAGGCTTCACCAATACATAGAATGAATCATCCGGCAGGACTTTGACGATTGGCCCCATTTCGCAGAACCCGAAACAGCCTGTTTTAACAATCTGCACCTCAGACTTAACACCCTGCTTCTCCGCCTCGGCAATGAGTTGGTCGTGAATTTCATTCCCTTTGTTGGATTCACAGGCAGTACCGCCGCAGGTGAGAATAAAGTTTTTATAAGCCATCTTTTCCCCCTTTATGTTTTAACAATGTCACCAGCGGGACGATCCAGAATGCGGCCACTCAGGAGTTCCTTGCCGATAATATGTTTTTGGATAATCTCTTTTACGACAGAGGTATCCACGTTTCCATAGATGACGGTAGGCATACCGGGAGCGATAACCTCAACGGTCGGCTCGGAATGGCACATCCCCATGCAGCCGGTTTGCCGCACAATTACGCTGTTATCAAGTTTGTTTTCCTCCAGCCCGCTGATGAACGCGTCCAGGGTCTGCTTTGCCCCGGCGGCGATACCGCAGGTTCCCATTCCTACGATAACATGGATTTCCTTGCCTTCGGTGCCCCGCTTCTGCAGATCGTTCTTTTTGGCGTCCCGCAGATTCCTCAGTTCTTCCAAACTCATTTTTGCCATGTTTTATTCTCCTTTATCTTTATTCTTCTTCCTCTTCTTGTGAACGTAAATACTGACCAAGCATCGTTAACGAACCGGCGTCTTCAAGTCCGCCCAACGCTTCAACCAGTTCTGACTTGCGGACCTCGTAATCCAGCGCCGTTCCGCCTTTTCGTTGTCTTCGTATCACCACTTCATCCGGCCCATTAAACATCAGGACAGACCTGAACATACCCGGCAAATCTCCCACCGGCGGCATATCCACATTGCCGGTATCGAACCATGCCGTCGCCGTAGTTCCCTTCCCTTTTTCGGACTGTACATCCCAGCCCCCGCCGGACTGTTCGGCGGTCTGTATTAAAAAAGGAAGCCCCAGTCCTACCTTTCGGTGCGGGTGCTTCACTCCGTCTGTTACAAAAGGATCAAGGGCTCTGCTCAATTCTTCCTTGGTCATGCCCTTGCCGTTATCTCTTACCAAAAACCGGAATTCTTTTTCAGTCTCACTTACCTCAAGCTCAACCAGTTTTGCCCCCGATTCGCAGCCATTCTGCGTAATATCGGCGACCAGATCGGCAAGGGTAAAATGCGTAAAAACCTCCCCTGGTTAGACATTCTGATACTTGGCAATAATGCCGGGAAGCATATCCTTGGTCAGTTTGCCAAAAGTGTCATTACCCACGGTTAATACCGGAGCGAGGCCGCAGCAGCCGACGCAGCGAACGGGATCCACCGAAAACTGGCCGTCTTCGGTAACGCCATCCGGCGCCAGCCCCAAAAGGTTGCGGGTTTCATCAATAAGGTCCTGCCCGCCCTTGAGGTAGCACGCCGTCCCTAAACATACGGAAATTTTGTGTTTTCCGGGCTTGGTAGTCTTGAAAAAGTGATAAAAAGTAATAACCCCGTATATCCGTGCCAGAGGAATCCCTGTCAGGCGGGAAAGCTGCTCCGCCGCCGGTCTTGAAATATAGCCGTAAGTTTCCTGGGTTTTGTGGAGAATCATGATCAGACTCCCCGGTTTTACCTTCCATTCATCAATAAAAGTCAGCAATTCCTGGGGAAATGCAATATCCCCTGCCGCCTGTGCGCCTGCCATGTCAACCCCCGTTTTATGAGTTATCGTTAACGTTGTTATATAATACCCTTTTGGAGAAAAAAGGGCAAGAGAAAAAAGTGTCAAACAGCGATTTGAAGTCTTTCACTCGTAAAGCTATCCTCAGCCCTGAAATTTGACCGTAATCTAATTGTCAGAATTCAACGTTTGTACTATACTACTAGAAAAACAGGAGGGCATATATGACCAAAACACGGTTGCTCGGTACGGTTGTACCAGTTGGAGCTTTGCGGGGCAGCAAGCCGACGGCAGTAGGGGAATTTCCCGATCTCGCTGAATTTGCCCTTTTGTGCAAAAAGATGAAAGTGGGGCTTATCCAACTGCTGCCGGTCAATGATACCGGCTATGAAAGCTCTCCGTATTTCAGCCTGACCGCTTTTGCCCTGCATCCCCTGTACTTACGAATCGAAGATCTGCCGGAAGCGGCGCATTCTGCGGCGCCATTTAAAGACAAGGCGGCGGCGATTAACCAGGAATTCGGGGGTCACACGCGGTTCCCCTATCAAAAAGTTCTGCGGGCAAAAATGGGGCTTCTGCGGGAAATATACGCTGAACATAAATCCGACATTGAGCACAAGGCAAAGGCGGGGGGCAGCCTGGACACATGGATCAAACAGAATCCCTGGGTAAAGCAATACGCGGTGTACCGCCGGTTAAAAGAAGCTAACGGCGAAAAAAGCTGGAAGGATTGGACTGAACACCGGGAAGTAAGCGCTGAAGATATTGTCGCGCTGTGGCAGGATTCCCAATATCAGGAGGAGCATCTGTTCTGGGCATGGCTGCAGGAAGCGCTGGACGCGCAGTTTAGCGCGGCGGCAAAAGCCGTTGCCGAGGCGGGGATTGTGCTGGAAGGGGATTTGCCGATTCTGATGAATGATGACAGCTGCGACGTGTGGGCGCATCCTGAAATTTTTATTCAGGAACTTTCCGCGGGCGCGCCGCCGGATATGTACAGTCCCGAAGGGCAAAACTGGGGTTTTCCCCTGTACAACTGGGCCGCCCAGGAAAAGGACAATTACGCGTGGTGGAAACAAAGGCTTGCCGTTGCGGGCAAATATTATCAGGCGTACCGCATTGATCATGTGCTGGGTTTTTTCCGAATCTGGTCTTCTTCCCGCCGCGATTATTCTGCCACGCTGGGCCGCTTTATTCCCTATACGCCGGTTACCAATTCTGATTTACGGAAACTTGGCTATGACAAGGGCCGTATCCGCTGGCTTTCACAGGCCCATATTCCCACCAATGATCTGTGGAACGCGCTCCGCACCGGCCCGGATCATCCCGCCAATGAGGATGATGTTGCCGCTGCCGCGAAAAAAGTTTTTTCCAAAGCGCTTGACCGCGTCGGCGATGAAGAGCTATGGATATTCAAGAAAAGAATAAAAGGCGAGAAAGATATTGACGCGCTGAAACTGCATCCGTCTGTCCGTCCATTATTGTTCAGCGCGTGGCGTAACCGGCTTTTACTTGAATATGAAAAGGGAAAATATTCCCCGACCTGGAACTACCATGATTCCCGCGCCTACCTTTCCCTTTCCGCTGATGAAAAGAGAAGCCTGGAAGAACTTCTGGAAAAACGCCGGATAAAGTCGGAAAAGATATGGGAAACCCAGGGAAAGAAACTCCTTTCGATACTGGTTGAATCATCGCCCATGCTGCCCTGCGCGGAAGATTTGGGCGCGGTGCCGCCCTGCGTTCCCAAAGTGCTGACCAAACTTAAAATCCTCGGCCTGCGGGTAGTGCGCTGGCACCGCCGCTGGGATGTGAATAAGCAGCCTTATATTCCGTTTGAAGAATACCCGGAACTTTCGGTTTGTACCGGCGCGGTGCATGACAGCTCTACCATCCGCGAATGGTGGGAACGCGAAGCCGATCAAAATCAGTTTGCCGGCTTTCTCGGCTTCCCCGTCCTGCCCAGGGGGTACAATCCCGGAACGGCAAAGGCCATCCTTACCAAAACCGCGTCCGCCCGCTCCCGCTTCCGCGTTTTCCAAATTCAGGATTTGCTGCACCTTTCCCCCAAATGGTACGCGCAGGACCCCGCTTCCGAGCGGGTCAATGTGCCGGGAACCAACAACGAATTCAACTGGACTTACCGTCTTCCCGCTTCTGTGGGCGAAATCGGTAAAGACAAGGATTTGGTCAAGGTTGTCGCGGAAATAAGCAAGGTGAAGGCCGCGAAAAAAGCGTAAGCGGGCATCCAGAAGATTCACACAAAGAACACGGAGAAAGAGAAGGGCACAAAGAGAAAGTTAGGGATTTTTGTTCGAAAATTACGTATTCCTTTGTGTTCTTTGTTCCTTTGTGTCTTTGTGTGATTCTTTTTGCCGATAATAAAAGTATGCGAAAGTACCTTGTTGTTCTTGCTGTTTTTTTCCTGCTGACAGCCTGTAAATCATCGCCTCCTCAGGGTGAGGAAGGACCGCCCCCGGAAATCGCTGCCGCCGAGCCGGATATCAAGCAGGTTGAAGCGCCTCAATTTACCATTGCCTCAATTACCATTTTGCAGGCGGACCTTATCAATACCCGTCTTAAACTCAGCCTGAAAATCGACAACCCCAATGTAGTCCCTATAACACTGTCATCTTTCCGTTATGAACTGTACGGCAACGACCGGTTTTGGACCAGCGGCACGGAAAAAGATTTACCGGTCATTCCGGCCCAGAGTTCATCGGAGGCCAGTTTTGAGTTTGAGATGAATTTTATCAACATGAAGCGGCAGCTTCTGGATGACGTAATCGCCCTGCGGCAGGTGCGTTACCGTGTTGTGGGCAATGTGGACGTGGAAACAAACGTTCCCCGTTTTTCCGGTTTCCGCGCGAACTTTGATTATTCAGGCAATTCCGCCGTGGTTAAGTGAGTGACATCCGGCGTGATCTCTGCATCAACCTGTTGCGTTCCCAAAACTATATTGACATAATTTTTTTTACTTGTTATACTTCTTCCATAAAATTCATAAAACAACAGCGTTTTATGTTTAAACAAGACATCGTTGTTTTTTAAATAATCCTGCATGAAAGAGGCGCTTTATCAATGAAATTTTCCTATCATTTGCCTATTAATTTGTTGTTTGGCTCCGGAGAAATTGCCAAAATAGGAGAGCAAACCGCTCTTTGGGGAAAACGCGCGCTTGTAGTTACGGGACAAAGCTGCGCCCGGACAGGTCTGCTTGAACGGGTGCTCGGATATTTGCGGGCAAGCGGTGTTTCCGCCGTAGTATTCGACAAAACGAAACCCAATCCGCTTACTACAACGGCAGAGGAAGGAGCGGAATTTGCGAAAAACGAGGAATGTGACGTTGTTGTGGGAATCGGCGGCGGTAGTATCCTTGACGCGGCAAAAGGTATAGCTTTCCTTGTCGGTATCGGCGGCGACTTAAACGAGTATATCTTTGGAAAACAACCTAAAGGAGAAGCGCTTCCTCTTATTCTTGCGCCAACAACCTGTGGAACAGGAAGCGAATGTAACAGTTTCGCGGTGTTTACAAACCCCGAAACCAAGGATAAAAAATCTCTACGTACCACAAAGGTTATAGCGAAGGCTTCCATTGTAGACCCGGAACTTATGAAGACGATGCCGCAAAAAACGATCGCGTCCGTGGGGCTGGACGCGTTTTGCCACAATATGGAGGCATACCTTTCCAAAAACGCCCAGCCGCTTACCGATTATATGGCATTGGAAAGCATGAAAATAATAACGGATAGTTTGCCAAAGTTGTGCGGCGGCGGCGGAAATATGTCTGATTGGGAAGAAGTATCGTGGGCAAGCGCCCTTGGCGGTATGGTTATCAATACCGCCGGCGTCGCCGCGCCCCACGCGATGGAGCATCCCATTAGCGGCCTGACAGACGCCGTACACGGACGAGGGCTTGCGGCAATAACGCCTTCCATTTTGGAGTTCACCGTAGTTAAAAACACGGAGGGGCGCGAGAAGGACATATCCCTTTTGCTCGGCGGAAAGAGCGCGATGGATTTTCCTGACGTTTTCAGGCGTTTTGCTGAAAAACTTGGAGTTAACTGCACCTTGTCCGATTTAGGCGTTACGGATAATGACCTCGACTGGCTTACGGAAAACTGCCTTAAGGTTTCGCCCGCGGGGCTTGCCGCGCATCCTGCCGCATTTACCGCGGCGCAAATTCGCCAAATATATAAAGCGGCTTTATAAAACTAAAAATTAGAATTTATTGATATACAGGAGGAACGCGAAATGCGGCTTAAAAACTGTGGATATACCGCAGCCGAACTAAAAGAAATCGTAAAAACTTATCTTATCGAAACTTATGAGCGGTTTGATTTTATAGCCGAAACCGCTGAGGGAATGTACCTCTACGACGAAAATGGTAAGGCATATTTGGATTTTTACGGCGGCATAGCCGTAAACAGTTCCGGCAACCGGAACGAAAAAGTTGTGGCCGCGGTGAAAGACCAGGTTGGCGACATAATACACACATTCAACTATCCGTACACCATTCCTCAGGCATTGCTTGCCAAAATCGTGTGCGACACCATCGGCATGGATAAGATTTTTTTTCAAAGTACGGGAACAGAAGCCAATGAAGCTATGATTAAGATGGCGCGCAAATACGGCGTCGAAAAGTACGGCGCAAACCGTTACCACATAGTAACCGCCCAAAACGGTTTTCACGGGCGCACATACGGTTCCATGTCAGCTACCGGGCAGCCCGGAAGCGCTTTGCACAAGGGATTTGAACCGTTACTGCCGGGTTTTTCGTATGCGCCTTTCAACAATCTGAAAGCGTTCGAGGAGGCGGTAACAAAAGATACCATAGCCATTATGCTGGAGCCGATTCAGGGCGAAGGCGGCGTTTATCCCGCCGACCCGGATTTTATGCGGGGTTTACGGAAGTTGTGCGATGAAAAAGGCATGCTTTTGCTGATTGACGAAATACAGACAGGTTGGTGCCGTACGGGCGATATAATGGCTTACATGGGATACGGCGTAAAACCGGATATTGTAAGCATGGCTAAGGCTTTGGGCGGAGGGATGCCCATAGCGGCGGTATGCGCGACAAAAGAAGCGGCAAGCGCTTTTAGTTTAGGTTCACACGGAAGCACTTACGGCGGAAATCCTGTTTGCTGCTCCGCCGCTTACGTCCAGGTTAAAGATTTAATTTCCGGTAATTACGCCGCGAAAGCCGCCGAAACAGGCGGTTACTTCATGAATGAATTAAGAAAACTTCCCGGCGTCGTGGAGGTTCGCGGTAAAGGCTTGCTTGTAGGCGTAGAGTTCAAAGAAAAAATATCATCAGTTGATGTTAAGCATAAATGCCTTGATAAAATGCTGCTTGTTACATCTATCGGAAACAAAGTGATACGAATGGCGCCCCCGCTTATTGCGTCGAAAGCGGATTGTGACAAAGTCTGCGCCATTCTTCGCGATGTAGTGAAAGACATTGAAGCCGGGGTTTAAATTTACTGGTAAAGTCAGTTGCGCAAACAAAAAGGGATGCGGAAATTAACCGCATCCCTTTTTGTTTGCAGCGTTTCTATTTTTATTTGCTTTTGGAAAAAACAGCCGAGAAACAGATGCTTAACCAACCGCAAACCAACCCCAATATATTCGCCCCGCTGATCCAAATGGCAGCGTTCAGCATGGCGGGCATCCCTTTGATAACAAGATATGCCCCGGCGCCGTACCCCACAAAGATACAGGAGTACGCGTTAAACGAAATAAGCGACAGGTTGAGCGCCGGTACCTTAAGGGACAGCATCAGCAAGAATACCGTAATAAAGACAGCCAAAACCGTAGCCCAGATAACCGGCATTCCCTGAGCAAAAACATCAATAAGCAAGAATGTGGCAAATGCAAGCACGGAACCGACTATGGTAGGCGCTATGCCTTTAATAATCAGTTCCGGCCTGGCTCCAAGGGCATAATACCATGCCCATCCGATAAACAACGCCCATACGGGAATTTGGAGCAACATAAGCAAACAACTCAATGCCGCGAAAACCGGTACAATAATATCCAAAGAATTGATTTTTATCATGTTTCCTCCTCATATACCTGTATTAAAACAGGTGTTTAATACTTTTAACATAATAGTTGTTGTACTTGGTAACCTTTAATACATAGTCCGGCAAAACCACAATGGTTGTGGTAGGTTCTTCTATTATTGCCGGTCCTTGAATAATATCGCCGTATAAAAGGTTGTCGCCCATGTAAACAGGGGTTACAAATAATTCGCCGTATTCCTTGAAAAATACCTTGCGGGAACCGAAGCGTTTGTTTGCCACGGGTATTACGTTATCCTCATGGTAATCCATTTCACGCATTTGACCGCTTATACTGTTTTTGCCGATAGCTTTAACGCGCCAATAAAGACATTCCACAAATGTGTCTTCTTTTATGGTAAAGGTACGTTCGTGTTCGTTGTGGAAAGCTTGTTCCAGGTTTTTTAAGCTGTTGGCTTCCAGAAGGTATTCGCTGTTTACATAATCGGTAATATTTACCGATAGTTCCCACACCTGCGAAGGATAGTGTCCTTCCATGTAAACCTCAATTTTCTGTATTTCCTTGGGCACATTGTTGCGGGTGAAGAAATCTTTTGCCTGATCAACCAATTTTTTAAGGATAGCGTTTACGGACTTAAAATCAAAGTTATTGGTGGGTGAAAAGAAACTCGCGTTAAACTCCGCCACCGTGTCTGACAGGATGCCGCCTACCGCGCTCAAACCGCCCGCCGTGCGCGGAATAAGCAGCCTGACCATTTCAAGACCTTCCGCCAAAGGTATAGCGTGCAGACCGCAAGCGCCCCCGCCGGCTACCATGGTATAATTTCTGGGGTCTACGCCCTGCCAAATGGTAATATCCTTAATGGCGGCTATCATGTTGGCGTTGACGGTAGACCAGATGGCGTATGCCGCTTCCATAACGCTGATGCCAAGTTTGTCCGCCACATGCTCCTTGATTGCCTTGTGCGAAAGTTCCGGGTACAGCTTCATCATGCCGTTATTAAAATAGTCGGGATTTAAGTACCCAAGAACGACATTGGCATCCGTAACCGTGGGAAGCGTGCCGCCGCGGTTATAGCACGCGGGACCGGGGACAGAACCCGCGCTCTGGGGTCCGACGCGAACCATATCGCCGCTGTCTACCGAGGCAATGCTCCCGCCGCCCGCGCCTATACTATGCACGCTTACTCTGGAAATGCCGGGTATTTCTTTGCCAATAATGGCTTCCCTGGATACGGAAATCTCCCCGTTAATTACGCAGCTTACGTCAAAAGTTGTCCCGCCCATATCCAAAACAACCGCGTTATTGTCTTTAACATCCAATACGGAGTACGTCTTTCCTGAAACGGGAGCCATAGCAGGACCGGAGTCTATGGTGTAAATTGGTTTTCTGACAATCTCAGTCGTACTCATTACGCCGCCGCAGGAATTCAGCATCCCTACTTCCCCGTTAAAGCCTAAATTGGTAAGTTGTTTGTTCAGGTCAACAGCATAGGTGGAAATCAGTTTTCTCAAAGACGCGTCCATAGCCGCCGAAACCCAGCGCCGATATTCCCTGGAACTGGGATTTACTTCGCTGCTGAGCACTACCTGAACCTCCGGCCATTCCTTGTGAATGATCTCGGCAGTCTTGCGCTCGTGTTCAGCGTTAGCCGTAGACCACAAGTAGCATACGCAAATAGCTACCACGCCATACGAACGTAATTGCCGGGTATTGGCGCGCACATCTTCTTCGTTTAAGGGAATAACAACGCCGCCCTCCGAATCTATACGCTCCCGAATGGGAAGGGTGAGATAACGCGGCACATACGGCTCAGGATAATCCAGGTCCAAATCGAAAGGGTTTTTGTTAGGACCTTCACGGAACAGGAACACGTCCCTAAATCCGGCGGTGCAAAGAACTCCGATTTTATCTACCTTTCCTTCCACAATCGCATTGGTGGCAATGGTAGAACCATGGGTTATCATTCCGCCGAAATTGACGCTTAAATCCCGAAGGAAAGAATTGAATTCAAGCTTATAATGGTCGGCCGCCAGTCTAAGCGACGCTATGATGCCCTCTGTCCAGTCGTGTGGCGTCGTAGGGGCCTTGAAAACCATTATCATCCCCTGTTCGTCCAATATGGCGGCATCGGTAAAAGTTCCTCCAACATCTATACAGGCAAACTTCTTCATTGAGTAAATCCTCCTTAATCTGGGTTTTATTTTTTATTTTTTGCCCGCAACGCCGCGGTTTCTTTCTCAAGAACCAAATATTTTTCGTTGCTTGTGTCAATGGCTACGCCGTATGTTTCTTTGGCGAATTCCGGAGTTATCCAGCCTTCGCGTACACGGTGGCAAACCAGCTGCGGGTCGCGTTCCATAGGGTTGCCGTAGCCGCCGCCGCTGGAACTTTCGGAAACAATGGCTTCGCCTTTGGGAATCTCCGGTTCCGCAAACGGCGGAAGAATCTGTTTGGATGTTTCGCCTTCGGATAACTTATATTTCCACGCCGCCGCCTTGTGTCCCTTCAAACCGCCTACGGCGCCCCTTGGCGGATTGTCTATGCCGTCGCAGGAATAGGCGCAAGTAACGGGGTGCTCACGGGGCGTCAAAACAAACTTGCACGAAGGCGCCGAATCGTATTTGCCGGCGCCTACCGAATCGGGAAGAATTTCCTCCCCCACAATCAACACGGGATATTGCTGTTCCAGTACCTCAATGGAATTCCAGTTGAGCGCGCCGCCCGTGCATGGATATTGGTATGTAACCCATCCGTCGTGTCCGTTGGTTCCCGGCCCGCCTGTCATCCCAAGGAAAATCTGATTTACGTATGGTTTGTTGCCCTTACGCCAATCAATTCCGGAAATAACCGAAACAGCCGGACATTGTACGGCGCCGCCTTCCGCCAGGCCGCGTACGTTGGTGACCTGGTTCATAAGCGCCTGCACGCCGGAAATAAGCCGATCGGCCAAATTGGTGGTAGCCAACGAAGATGAATAAGGCATTTTTGCCTTGCCGACAGCGCACCCTTCGCGCATTAGGACTTCAATTTGACTCATAGCCCCTTCATTGCTGGGAATATCCGGTGGCAAGCGGTTTAAAATGCCGGTAATGGCGCTGCCCCTTACGGTCGCCTCGCACATATTCAGCCCGCATGGCAGGGAATCGGGGTTATCGCGTACGTCGATAATAATTTTTCCCTCTTTGGGCTTCACGTCGCAGCCTATGTGGATATTGATTTCAGGCACAAGCCCTTCAATGGCGTCGCTTTTAATGTCATATTCCCAGTGCCCTTCCGGCAGTTTGCCGATTTCATCTTTTATACGCCTCGCGCCGTATTCCTGATATGCTTCGCAGAAATTTTTTATAAGGTCGTTCCCATATTCGCCGCACAGTTCTTCCAGTCTTTTTTCACCTGTCCTGGCGGAACCTACGCAGGCAAGATAATCACCGTACCATACGTCCGGCACACGGATACGGGCTTTCGCGACGGCGATGATATCTCTCACGTCGTTATAATTTTTCTGAATTTTCACGCAGGGCCAGTCTATGGCGCCTTCCTGATATAAATCCTTCGCGTTTGAGTGGTAGGTGCTTGGAATTGAGTTGCCTATATCAGCCATGTGTCCCTTTGTGACCGCGAAGAACAAAAGCTCGTCATTGTGGAATACGGGAGCGATGTACGTGTAATCCGCATGGTGGGTGTTGCCGTAATAGGGGGAGTTGTTGAGGAACATATCGCCCTTGACAATTCCTTCAGGGTGGGTAAAGCAGGGCTGTACCGTGAGTCCCATGTTGGCACAGTGGACGGGAATACTTTCCGCAAGGGAAATAACCGCTCCACTACGGTCACAGATAGCTGTGGACAAGTCATGACATACGCTCATGAGCTGGGAACGAGCCGTACGCATGAGCGTGTTTGTCATTTCAAGACCTATACTGTACAGGCGGCTGGAAATGACGGACATCAGATAAGGTTCAATCTTCTTTGCCATAATTAGTATCATTCCTCCTTAAAATAACGCGTTAGAATACCTGAAATTTCTTCCATAAAACCAAAAAAAATACAGGAAACTGACTATATTGGCAGATTATACTGACTGTTTCATTAATAAGTCAACTAACAAGTAGTAAGAGAAACGGTACACGAAGAATGTAAATACAACAAAAAGAAATAATAATTTCCCCTATGGTGACACCTATTCGAAACCAAATTCGAATTTTTTGCTTTCATTCGTAAAAAATACGCCTATTACCGTTGCATCGCCATGAGCGCCAAATAGTGCCGCCAATTTCTTGACGGAACTAAAATTCAGGTGACAGATACTACGCGCCGCCCCGGCGGGTCATGGCGATGTCTTGGTATATGTATATGTTCCTGGATTTTCAGCATTAGAGTTCAATACAACTCTTGCGGTGGTAGGGTTTATAATAGTTGCCGTTCCCACGACTTTTTTGAGGGCATTACTATAAATATTACCGGAAGTACCATCCCATGAAGCAAAATATCCGTCATCGTAATAATAGCCATTTGCTTTCTGTATCCACGTGGTACTTGTAACAATTATGGTTGAGGTATAGACCCCATCAGTACTTGTCCAGGTACCAATAAAATCACCGCTTATTGTGACAGGGGAATTGATTGGGAAAAGGATTGGACTATCATCATGGCCGCCGCAGCCTGTTAGAGACAGGGCGGCGAAAGAAAATCCGATTACCACTACAAGGGTGATAATTGCTATGCTTCGCATAGCGGCAAAAACTTTGAATACGTTTTTCATTGAATACTCCTTTTGCGTTTTATGTCCGCCAGACAATATATACAGCCCAAAAGGGCGGTATTTACCAATTTGCGCCTGACACCGTAGCGTTGTTTTTATCCCTCCGAAGACAGCGCGTATCGGTCGCTTTTGACGCTGTATTTTGTTCTGCAAGGGGGGGATACGGTTATTACCGTCTTTTTATCCTGTTCCACTACTTCGACCACCTTAAAACCTGCCTTTTTGAGAACTGTTAATATGGGCTTATACCGGTCAAAATCCCCAATTTTCATAAAACCCCTTAATATTCTACAATAGAATAATACTTTCTAAAATAGAAAGTGTCAAGCAAGATGATTTTTTTCCGGGTTTGTGTAATACTTGAGGAAATGAAGCAAACTTATGGTGAACGTCTGGCGGAAGCTTTAAGGCTCAAAAACCTTAAACAGGCAGATTTAGCCAAAGAACTTAACATTACCCAGGCTGCCGTTTCAAAAATTATCAATGGTTTTCAATATCTTGATTTTGATTTGGCTGTTAAGGTGTGTAAGGCGCTTGATATTTCCCTAAGTTGGCTGGCTTATGGCATTGACCAGGAAGCAAAACCCCGATTTTTCCGTAATCCTGAAAGGCAAAGGATCGAATACCTTTTGTCTATAATAAGCGAAGCGGAATACCCTCTGGTTATCGTGGCAATGGAAAAAATAATCGAAGTAAGACTCAAAGATGAAGGCTCAGAGAAAGCAAAAAAGCCTGATAACCGTAAGAAGAAAAAATAACGGCGCTTCTTTTTTCCGGCTCATGGTAGGATAATACCATGAGCCGGAAAAAAATTGCGAGAAAAAAGGGCTTGCGATTTTGCCATAAAAAAGAGTATATTTGTATAGAGGAAATTTTATGACTACAGCGACCGAGACCGAGACCGAAACCGCTACGAAATGTATTTACGGAGAGGACTGCCCACTCCATGCCGAAAATCCCCCTTTTAATGCCGTTACTTTGGCAGCCATGCAAGAGGCTAAGGATATAGCCAGCGGTAAAATACCCGGCAAATGGTATAACTCTCTTGAGGAAGCGCGAAAAGACCTGGACGTCTAACTAATGCTTGGTTTCAGATTTACTAATCAATTCAAAAAAGACCTCAAATTGCTGGAAAAACGCCGTTATAATTTAGATGATGTTTTTGATATTATAATAAAAATTATATGGGAAGAACATTTGCCTGAGCGTTGTCGGGAACATGGTCTTTCGGGCGATTATAGCGGTTTTACCGAATGTCATGTTAAAAACGATTGGGTTATGATTTATTATTTTTGTGAGGAAGGTGTCGTTTTTACCCGTACCGGAACCCATTCCGATTATCTTTAAACCTTATACCAATTTCGGGGCAAATGGCATTATTTCTTAATTTTTTTAGAGCCACACTAATGCTTTTTGCGACATTGCGTCCTATATAGAGCATGAAATACAGAAAAAAGGGCTTGCGATTTTGCCATAAAAAAGAGTATATTTGTATAGAGGAAATTTTATGACTACAGCGACCGAAACCGCGAACCTACAGTTCGAAACCGCTACGAAATGTATTTACGGAGAGGACTGCCCACTTCATGCCGAAAATCCCCCTTTTAATGCCAAAGTACTTGCCGCTATAGAAGAAAGCAAGGCTATTATGCGGGGCGATATTCCCACAAAATGGTACAAATCTCTTGAGGAAGCGCGAAAAGACCTGGGTGTTTAACCATTGCTGGATTTTACCTTTACCAACCAATTCAAAAAAGACCTCAAATTATTGGAAAAACGCCGTAAAAACATGGATAAAATTTATGAAATAATGGCGTTCCTTATCTGGGAAGAACCATTGCCGGAAATCTGTCGGGAACACAAACTCCACGGAAATCTTGAAGGGTTTTGGGATTGCCATATAGAGAGCGACTGGATATTAATCTATCAGCTTGAAGATAATAGAATATCCTTTGCCTATACTGGAACCCATTCCGATTATCTTTAAACCTTATACCAATTCCGGGGCAAATGGCATTATTTCTTAATTTTTTTAGAGCCACACTAATGCTTTTTGCGACATTGCGCCCTATATAGAGTATGAAATACATACTTGGTTTGATGATGATGTTGTCTGCGTTGGCAGGGCTGGTTGTAACGGCGCTTCTTTTTCCCGGCTGCGTAAGCCAAAAAAACGGAGCGGAAACCGCTTGCGAGGATTCCTTGTACGAGGACCTCTGCGAGGACGACCTCTACGAGGACGCCCTTTATCAAGGGGCCGCAATGGGTTACCGGGGAATGATCCATGTGCGCGTTGGCTTTGAACAGGGAACCATCACGGAAATTACCGTTGTTGAATCCCGCGAAGACCAGGCCATCGGAGGGGCGGCAATCGAGGAATTGACGGATCTGGTGTTGATGTACAACACTACGGAACTGGACGCTGTTTCCGGGGCCACCGAAACAAGCAAGGGTTTTCTTGAGGCTATAGAAAATGCTATAATGTGTCCATGAGCGACTGTATTTTCTGTAAAATCATTAAAGGGGAAATCCCCTGCAAGAAAATCTACGAAGACGAAGAAATGCTTGCCTTCTATGACATTACTCCGATGGCTCCGGTGCATTTTTTGGTAATTCCCAAAAAGCACATCAGAAACCTGATGGAACTGGAAACGGAAGATATTGCTCTGGTTGGCCGTCTGCTCAACAAGGCCCAGGAAATTGCCAAAACCCCCGGACCCGGAGGGTCCACAGGTTGCGGCGAAAACGGCGCCCGTTTTGTAATCAATGCCAAACGCGACGGCGGTCAAACGGTGGATCATCTCCACATTCACGTCCTGGGCGGCCGCGCCCTGAGTTGGCCGCCGGGATAATACGTTAAAGAACTCACACAAAGATCACAAAGGAACAAAGAACACAAAGTAAAGAAGGGAAAAAAGGTTGTTGTTGTAAGTTATCTGAGCTTAACAATTTCACGATAAGATAACAGACAAAAACCCCCTGATTCCTCTTTGTGATCTTTTCTTTCTTCGTGATCTTTGTGTGAACTCTTCCTCGTCACCATTCCCCATACCCCGCAATAACATCACGGAAGAAGTAGGCGCTGTCTTTGGAGGTTCGTTTCAGGGTGTGGTAATCAACGTGGACAATGCCGAAACGCTGGGTGTATCCGTGACCCCATTCAAAATTATCCAGCAAAGACCACACATAGTAGCCTTTAATATCAACTCCGGATTTGATTAAATCAGCGCAGACAGCGAGGTGCTGTTTAAGGTATTCGATTCTTTCCTTGTCGTGAATTCTGCCGTCCGGACCGATTTCGTCTTTGCAGGCGCAGCCGTTTTCGGTAATGAAAAGGGGAAGGTCGGGCTTGCCGAAAACGCCCTTTGAAATTTCGGTGAACCATTTGAGCTGGCGTTCAAGGCCGCCGGGAACTACCGGCCAGCCTATATTGGTAGTATCCTGCCAGAAAGGCCGGGTGCTGCATTTAAACGGGGCCTTTTTATCGGCGGATACCGGAAATTCAAAATAATAATTGATGCCGATAAAATCAATCGGCTGGGCAATGGTCTCCAGGTCGCCGCTCTTGATGGGGAAAGAACATTTGAAATTTTTGACAGCCAGTTCCGGGTAGCCTTTGCCCAGACAGGGGAAGACAAAAACCTCGGTTTGCAGCGCCCTGGCAATTTGGGCGGCTTTTTTATCGGCGGGACTGTTGGTGGCGGGGCGCGGGGTAACGGGGTTCCAGGCAATTCCTATAGGCGCGATAAGGCCGGTTTTGCGGTAAGCCTTAACGGTAACGCCGTGGGCCATATTGATATGATGCACCGCATTGAGGGCTTTTTGCAAATCGCGGTGCCCCGGCGCGTGCCCCCCATGAAGATATCCCGCATAAGCGATACACAGCGGTTCGTTAATCGTAATCCACCGGTCTACGACATCGCCCAGTTCCTTAAAACAGACTTTGGCGTATTCCTCAAAAGCGCTGACAATGGAACGGTCCGCCCAGCCTCCGGCGTCTTCCAGCGGCTGGGGCAGGTCCCAGTGGTAAATCGTGGCGCAGGCGGAAATGCCGTATTTGTGCAGTTCTTCGCAGAGGCGGCGGTAATAGGCTATGCCCTCTTTGTTTACTTTTCCCGTTCCGGCGGGGATAATGCGGGGCCAGGCAATGGAAAAACGGTAGCTGTTAAAGCCAAATTCCGCCATGAGCGCGGCATCTTCGGCGTAACGGTGGTACTGATCGCAGGCAACTTCGCCGTTTTCCCCGGCGTATACTGCGCCCGGCTTGCGGGCAAAAGTATCCCAAATAGATTCGCCGCGCCCGCCTTCATGAGCGGCGCCTTCAACCTGATAGCTGGCGGTAGCGGTTCCCCAGATAAAATCTTTGGGAAAAACGAGTCTGTTCATAGCAATTTCCCTTGTTACCGTTAATGATTTATAAAGATCGTTGATGAATATAAGTCTATTACTTTGCCTTCTATCATTATTTCGTTGGCTACGCGGAGGCGGCGGGAAAGATCACGGGCAAGGTTCATCAACAGCAGGGAGAACGATTTCATGTCGATCTTGTAAATTTCCCGCAGTGATATGTTGGTGATGGTTATGACGGTCACATCGGTTACCGCCTTGATGGTGGCGGCGCAGGGCATAACATCCAGCACTTCCATTTCTCCAAAGGTGTTTCCTTCGGACAAATCATAGATCACTCTGTCTCCCCTGATAATGGAAACCCGGCCTTCAGTAATAAACAGAATTTTGTCGTTGGGGGTTCCTTCAACAATGATCGTTTCACCGGGTTTATACTTTTCCTCAGTCAAAAGGGCAAGTATTTTATCAAGGTGCTGCTCCTCGATTCCGCCAAACAGCGAATACTTCAACAGGGTTCCTTTTTCGATCATAATAACACCTCACACATTAAACTTAAAAAACATAACGTCGCCATCCTGGACAACGTATTCTTTGCCTTCGATGCGGTACTTGCCCGCCTCCTTTATCTTTGCCTCCGTGCCGTAGCGAAAAATATCATCGCAGGCGTACACTTCGGCCTTGATAAACCCTTTTTCAAAATCGGTATGAATAACTCCGGCGGCTTTGGGGGCGGTATCGCCCGCGTGAATTGTCCATGCCCTGCACTCGTCGGCGCCCGCGGTAAAAAACGTCCTGAGCCCCAAAAGCCGGTATACGCTATGAATAAGCGCGGAAAGGCCGGATTCTTTCAGGCCCAATTCCTCAAAAAAGGCACGTTTTTCTTCGGGGTCTTTTATGTCGGCGAGTTCCGCCTCAAATTTGCCGCAGATGCACACCGCCTCGGAACCTTCGGCGGCTGCCCGTTTTTTTACCGATTCAATATAGTTATTACCGGTTTTTATTCCCGCTTCATCAACATTACACACATACACCTGGGGCTTTGCGGTGATAAAATGGCTGTCGTAAATTGCCGTTTTTTCCTCATCGCTGAGAGTCGTCGAACGCACAGGCTTGCCGTTTTCCAGCGCCGGGCCGATTTTATCCAGCGCGGCAAGGACTATTTCGGTAGCTTTCTTTTCCGTCTGAACTTTCATTGACCGTTCCGCCCGCTCGCGGCGTTTGGCAAGGGTGTCCAAATCCGCCAGCGCCAGCTCAATATTGATGGTTTCAATATCCGATTCGGGATCAACTTTATTGTTTACATGGACAATATCCGGATTTTCAAAACAGCGCACCACATGGGCAATAACGCCGACCTCGCGGATATGGGAGAGAAACTGGTTTCCCAGCCCTTCGCCTTTTGAGGCCCCCTTTACCAGTCCCGCAATGTCCACAAATTCCACCGAAGCCGGAATGGTACGCTGGGGATTGAAAATTTCCGTCAGTTTTACCAGCCGCTCGTCCGGTACGTCTGCTATGCCAATATTTGGATTTATGGTACAGAAGGGGTAGTTCGCCGCCTCAGCCGGAGCAGAACTCAAGGCAGAAAAAATGGTGGATTTGCCCACGTTGGGAAGTCCCACAATACCACAGTTTAAAGCCATAGGTTATCCACATACAGTATACGCGGGTTTGTTGTCAGCGGTCAAGGGAATTTGGTGGAAATTTTCGATATATGGTGATTATATACCGTTCGGCATAGGGAATATTCCTGATGAAAAATGACGGTCATTTGCCAAAAACAGCGGGCAATTTGTTTACAACAGCACCGCCTGCGCGATTTTGTCCCCTGCCGCCTGATCAAGAAGCTGCGCGATAATCGCCACGGCGAATTCTCCGGCTGTTCCCGCGCCGCGGCTGGTGATAATAGCGCCATCTATGGCAACGCGCTCGTCTGTCCACCTGCCGCCCTGTACTTTTTCTTCCATGCCGGGGTAACAGGTGAACTTTTTGCCGGACAGGAGGCCCAGCGGGGCCAATACCACCGCCGGAGCGGCGCAAATTGCGCAGACCAGTTTTCCGGCTGATGCCATTTCCGTTATGAGCGCTCCGGCTTCTTTTGAAGCGGCAATGTTTGTCGCGCCGGGCATTCCGCCGGGAATAACAACTGCGTCAAAAGACGCGGCTTTTTGCTGTTGCAGCAGGTTTTTCAGCGTAATGTCGGCGTTTACCGTTATGCCCCGCGCCCCTTTGACGGGCAAATTGCCGCCTATGGCGGCGCCGCCAACAGCGACAATGGTAACGGTTATCCCCGCGCGGCGCAGGTAATCAATAGGCGTTACCGCCTCGACTTCCTCAAAACCTTCGGCTAATAAAGCAATGGCGTTCTTTGCCATAAAACCCTCCTTTGATATACGTTCGGTATATCTATCCGCCATTAAAACGCCGTTTATCGTTTTATCGGTATATACCCCGTCTTTGAAACCAATTCTTGTCCCTGTTCTGACAAGATCCATTCTATAAATAATTCGATATTTTCATTTTTATCGCCAGTATCAACATATATCGCGTAAAAATCGTCAGAGAACGGATAAGTTCCATCTTGTATTGTTTCTCTCGAAGGGTAAATACCCTCAATCATTACTGTACCCTCTTAATGACACGTAATGCCCTGTTGCTTTTATATTTTTATTCCCGTTAATGAAATAATATGTTCCTTAAAATCTTGATATTCATTATTATTTTTTGAGTTTAAATGTGATATAATATAGAAACTATTTGTTGATGGAGATTCTTTTTTTGCCATTTCTATATCAATACGATCAACATTAACAACAGTCCAACATTCAACATAGCCGGATTGTTTTGCTTTTTGGTGGCTTTTTTCAGCTTCACCAACACGATTATGAATATTTGAAAAATCTTTTCCGCCTTTTACTTCAATTGCAACTATATTCCTATAGCGATTTTTCCCCATCTCTTCCCTGATTACAATATCCGGATCAGATGCAAATTCAATAAGCACTTTCCTTCCAGCAGCATTTTCCAGTTCTATCTTATTAGAATTAGAAAATGTTATTGATTTTTCCACAATGTTATAGATAACTTTAAAAACATCAAGTATCCCCGCTGTCCCTTTTTCTACGTTTGCACCGCCGCGCAATTGTGGACCAATAGTCAATAAAGTGAGATCATCAAGAATTTTCAAATTTATCCTTTTAATACCTATTCCATCAGTAAGAGCGACCGCACTATTTATTAATGCCTTACATAAGGCAGATAATTTGTTTTTGGTTCGCTCAAGAAGTATACCTTTTGTTTCCATTGTTTTAAAAACGGATACTCCAAAAGAGGTGCTGTAAAATTCCTTTTGACTGAATCCAAGCAATAAACGATAATAACCTAACAAAAAAGGATTTGTTTCAAGCAGGTATGGAACCGGATACAATATTTCACCACGCAAACCATGTTTTGCCAATGATTTTAGATAATATTCGGGAACAAATTCATTAAGTTCTTTATCCAGCTTTGACAAATTTATTGTGTCGATTGTTTTGCTTAATGCTTCTTGCAAATATGTTTCTCGTATTTTCTGTAATATTTTTGAGAAGTTAATCTGTAATTCCGGCACGGGAATAGTAATGACCGTCATTATACCGCCACCCTCATAATGTTGGTTTCTTTAGCATCTAATACACATAATCTGTTAGCCGCTATTTCAACATATTCAGGATTTAATTCTATACCGACATAGTGTCTTTTGTTTTGGACACAGACAACACCGACAGTACCAGATCCAAAGAACGGATCCAATATAAAATCATCCGGTCTTGAAGAAATAAGTACGCATGGTTCTATCAATTTTTGAGGAAATGTCGCAAAATGCGCTTCTTGAAATGATTGAGTATTTATGTTCCATACTGTTCTACGATTGCGATATTCCCCATTTAAGCCTATTTCTTTTGAAGCCGCATAGTTATAATAATATTGTTCAGATTTTGTAAACATAAATAAATATTCATGGGATTTTGTGGGTCGATCTTTTACACTTTCCGGCATAGCATTGGGTTTATTCCAGATAATATCGCTCCGCAAATACCATCCGTCATCCTGCAAAGCAAATGCCAATCGCCAAGGTATTCCCTGTAAATCTTTGGGTTTTAATCCTTCAGGAGTATCGGGTCGTAAACTCATAGCCCTTGCAGGGTTTTTTTTATCTGCTGCCCTGTAACCACGATTACCGCTGGTATAACAATCACCAATGTTTAGCCACAATGTACCATCTTCACATAATACCCGTTTTAGTTCATTAAATATGGTTACCAGACGGTTAATAAATTCCTGAAAAGTAGGTTCTAACCCTATTTGACCATTTATATTATAATCGCGTAAACCCCAATATGGCGGTGAAGTTATAGCGCACTGTACCGAATTTGAAGGCAATAAACGAAGTGCATTTAAAGAATCAGCCTCTAAAACCAGGGATTCCGTTAATTTTATTTTTTTGGGAGGTACTATCTTGCGATATTGCATAAAAACACCTCTTAAACCCTTAAATTTTAACCAGTCTTATTATATAAAGACCTTCAGAAAATGTCAATAGTAAATTGCGTCTAACATTACTGTACCTTCTTAATCACGCGCAATGCCGATATTCCCAGGAACGCAATTCCGGCTATTATGACCGTAATTGCGCCGACGGGTAAATCGCTTATCCAGCCGGCGGCGACGCCGCATACGGAAAATAGTACCGAAAAAATACAGCTTAACGCCATCATACCGGCGAGACTACGGGAAAAAGCGCCGGAGCAGCCCGCGGGCAGGGTGAGCATGGCTATTACCATGATAATGCCGACAAAGGTTTGCAGAAGAACAATGGCTACGGCGGTTATGGCAAGCAGTATTAAAAATACCGCGTCAAGGTTGACTCCCCGGACACGGGCAAATTCCTCATCAAACGACGCCGCCTCGATTTGGGCGTAGAAACGCCAGGCGAGGAACAGTACGATGACATCTAACGCCGCCAAAAGAAGCAGGTCGCGGTTTGAGACGAGGAGAATGTTGCCGAAAAGCCAGGTTGAGGGATCGGTGTAGCCGGGCGTCTTTGCCATGAACAGCACGCCCAGGCTCATGCCGATTGCCCAAATCGCGTTGATTGCCGTGTCTTCGCGCTGTTTTGCCCGCAGCGAGACAACGCCGATGATCAGGGCGGCAAGGACGGCGAAGGCCAGCGCCCCGGCAATGGGCGGCAGGCCGGGGATGATTTTCACGGCGGAAAGGTACAGGGCAAGGCCGATGCCGCCTAACACCGCGTGCGAGATTGCCCCGGCAAGGCTGGCGATACGCCGTACCGTTACCACCGCCCCAATCGTCCCGAATAACACCGAGGACAATAAACCGGCAAGCAGGGCGTTTCTGAGAAAGGGAAAATCCGCGCTGGTCAATATAGTAAAAAAATTGCTCATAATTTATTCTCACAACAGTCATCATCGGGGATGTTTTCCCCGTGCAGCACCTTTGCCAGTTGCAGGTTGGATTCCTGCGAACCGGTGTCCCCGTGGTGGGCACTGTTCTCATGCGCCAATTCCACCCGGTGCTGTACAATGGCCCGCTGATGCGCGTTGTCGCCGAGGCAGAGAACGCGCCCGGTCAGCGCCGAAACAAAATCCATGTCATGGGTAACGATAAGAATCGTCGCGCCGCCTTTCAGTTTGCCGAGTGTTTCAAACAGCCGCGCTTCGCTTTCCGTGTCCATGTGGGCGGTTGGCTCATCAAGAATTAAAAGCTCTGGACGCGCCGCCAGCGCCCGCGCTACCAGTACCCGCCGCCGCTGGCCGCCGGAAAGCGCCCGCCAGGGTTTTGCCGCAAGCTCCGCGATGCCCGTCTGTTCCATTGCCTCGTCAACGGCGGCTTTTGTCCCCGCGTTGTAACCACGCGCCGGGCGCAACAGCCCCATGCGGACTACATCGCGCACCGAAACGGGAAAGGAATGATCCGCCGGAGGATGCTGCGGCACATAACCAAGCCGGTTACGCCAAACGGTTTGCCTGTTGGCAACACTCTGGATACCCCCAAACAGCGTTATGCGTCCTGCGGCTGGCTGTTCCAGACCGAGAATTAATTTTAATATCGTGGTTTTCCCCGAACCGTTGGGGCCGACCAGCGCGGCAAACTCCCCGCGGTGAATGTGAAAGGAAACATTTTCCAAAACCGGAACATCGCCGTAGGCGAAAGAAACCGAATCAAACTGAACGGCGATTTCCCGGTTTGCCGGATGTGTCATTTCATGGGTCATTTCATTTGCCATGACAGTGCTTGAACTTTTTACCTGAACCGCAGGGGCAGGGGTCGTTGCGGCCGGTCTTTGGCCCGGTACGAACTACCGTGCGGGGAGCAACGGTTCCCTCATCGTATAACCATGCGCCGTTCTGCTTTTTGAATCGCGCCTTTTCATAGTGAACATCTTTCAGGCCCTTGCTTTCATACGTTGCCTCGAATTCTACGGTTCCCTCAGTGTCGGCGGGGCCGCCTTTTTCGCAGGAAATAATTTTAAGGCCCAGCCAGGTTGACCGCTCGCTCCAGTTGCGGGTTGACTCGTAGTCGATGTCGTTGGTGTCTTTGCGGATACAGGTATTGATAATGTAATCGATTTCATGTTCAACGTAAGCGGAATAGCGGCTGCGCATAAGGGCTTCGGCGGTGGGGGCTTGCGCCTTGCCGGTGATGTACGGCTCGCAGCATTCGGCGTAAGGACGGCCCGAACCGCAGGGGCAGATTTTCATGACAACGCCTCCAGCAGCGCGGGAACTTCGGCGGGAATGGTTTGTGATTGTACGGCGCGATTCATCGCGCTGGCAAGGGAAACCGGAACCGGCGCGGGGCCGACCAGCGGCTCAACGGTCTCTGAAAATTTTGCCGGATGCGCGGTAGAAAGCACGCCCACCGGATTGTCAATTTTATTTTCTGAATTGAGTTTGTCCACGCCTTTCCAGCCGACGGCGCTGTGCGGATCGAGGAAATAGCCCGCCTCGTTATACACCCGCGTAATGGTTTTCCGCGTTTCCTCATCGGAAACGGAAACGCCTAAAATGATTCTCCGCATTTCTTCCCAGGAAAAATGCGCTTCCATGCGTTCAAAATTGCTCGGCGCGCCGACATCCATCGCGTTGGAAATGGTCGCCTGTGAATCGCGCGCGTGGTATTCGCCCGATGCCAGATAATCGGGAACGGTTTTGTTGATGTTGGTAGCGGCGATAAATTGTTTGATAGGCGCGCCCATTTTCAGCGCGTAAAGTCCGGCGGTTAAGTTGCCGAAATTGCCGGAAGGTACGCACAGGGTGATAGGGACCATTTTAGAGAAATTTGCCGCTGTATGTTTTTTTACCCGCGGAGTTGCTTCACCGTCGGGATCGGTACGGCCCGCGAAGGCTCTGCCCGCGGCGGCGGTATAGTATACTGCCTGGGGAATGAGCCGCGAGATGTTAATGGAATTTGCGGAGGAAAGCGCCTGTTTTTTTTTAAGGTTTCCGTCGGCGAGGGCGGCCTTTACCAGATGCTGGCAGTCGTCGAAACTGCCCTCAACGGCGAGGGCGGAAATGTTGCCGCCAAGACCGGCGATTTGCTTCTCCTGCAGGGGGGTAATTCTGCCTTTGGGGTACAGCACGGTAACGGAAATGCCGGGGACTTGAAAAAAACCGTCGGCGACAGCGCCGCCGGTGTCGCCCGATGTGGCGACGAGAATGTGCAGGGGCTTTTCCTCGCCGCGGCGAAGGTAGGCGAAAGCCCGCGCCATGAAACGCGCCCCAAAATCCTTGAATGCCGCGGTGGGCCCGTGAAACAGTTCCAGTATAAAGCGTCCACCGACACCCACCAGCGGCGCGGTGAAGGGGTACGCCGCTTGGACAATTTCTTCCAGAATGGCGTCGGGTATTTCGCCCCGCACATAAGGTTTGATGGTTTCAAGGGCAATGTCGTGGTAATCCATTGTTCCCAGCGAGGACAGTACCGCCTGAGTGTACTGAGGAATTTCTTCCGGCACGAACAGTCCGCCGTCCGGGGCAAGTCCGGTGAGGGCGGCGGTTGCGAAGTTGACTGCGTCGTTTTTACTGCGGGTGCTGTAGTAGCGCATGGGGGTAGTATAGCATGAGGGAAAAGTTGCGGTAAGATGTAAATCTATGACCGTACAGGCCTCATTTTGAATAGCCCTATCAATTTTTTCTCTGCCGTTTCTTTTTATCGAAAAGGTCGGTATGCGTTCCTGTTCGGGAAGCGGTGAGTATCAAACGGCCTTTATCTACAGCATAAATTAAAAGCCAGTTCGGTAGAATATGGCACTCCCGAAAGCCGATATAATTTCCAACGAGCGGATGATCTTTGTGCTTTGAGGCCAAGGGTTTTTCTTCCAGCAGAGTTTGGATTACTGATTTTAACAGAGCCACATTTAAGCCTCGTTTCCGGGCAAGTTTCTCATCTTTGCGGAATTGATTGGTTGTATGTAAGGTTAACATTTTTAACTGTTTTCCGCTTCGTACTCTGCATCCAATTCCTCAAACAATTCATCGGCGCTGGAATAACTTTTTGCCTTCTTCTTTCCGCTCATAATATCACGCGTTTCCTGCATGGCGGCCTCGGTTTCGGCGTTGTAACGAGGTTGCTTCATTTCAAAGGGGAGACCACCTATCATAAGCGATTGGCGCAAAAAGATATTCACCGCGTCGGATATGGTGATTCCAAAAGTAGAGAATAACTGTTCCGCCCCCTTTTTTGTCTGGGGGTCAATTCGTATGCTTAAGTTTGCCGTTTTTACCATAAGTTACCTTCTGATATAAATGTAATGCATTGTCCATACATTGTCAACAGGCGGAAATTTGTTCCTCTTTATTTATATTTTGTCTTTTGAGAACTTTAAAAGAAATACCCTTAAAGAGAAAAACCGAAAGCGGCTATTCTACGGTTATATTTAATCCTAATCCATTTATCCATGTTACAATTTCTGAACGTGAAGTATTACCCGCAAAACGAGAACCAGAAAGCCATGTTGTATTTTTAGAAGAAATTTTATGAAGATTGGACGCGCTTGTACCTATCGGGCTGCTTCCGGACGTACAGAATGGTACAATTGTTTTACCGGAAAAATCATAACTTTCAAGGAATGTGTATATAATATTGGGCGCTTGCCCAAACCAGATTGGATAACCCAGGAATATTATATCGTATTGTTCCATATTTTTTGCGTTATCGGAAATGGCGGGGCGGGATGAAGGGTCATTCCTTTCAATATTGACGCGACTGGAGGTGTTTTTCCAATTAAGGTCTTCTGAGGAATAAGGTATTTTCGGTTTTATTTCATACAGTTCCGCTTTTGATGCCTGTGCTATTTGCTCTGCTAAAGAGCGAGTGTTGCCGGTACAGGAGAAATACACGATTAAAATTTTTTTCATATTCTTTCTTTGTACTTGATTTTCAATTTCTGTGTTGTTATTCGTTCTGTTTTTTTGCGCACACGCGATGATCGTGGATAAAATAATTAACACAGTAATAAAAAGATATTTTTTCATTTTAACTCCTATGTTTACGTCTTAACTGAAAATATCTTTTCTCATGCTGATTGTTTTATTGCGTTTACCATTCATTTCGGCATTGGGAACAAAGCCGTTCTTTTGATAGAATTCCATAACGCTTTCATTGTGTTCTATGTCAGCGTCTACCGTGAGGAAGCGGCAGGCAAAAAGCTGGCGGTTGCAAATCCGGGCAAGAGCCAAAGCCTTGTTGATCATGTATGTACCAAGCCCTTTATATTTACTCTGTGCCGGATGGGAAACGGCAAGTTTTGCCATTTTCATCGCGGGAATCGTCTTAAAAGGATAATGAAGATTATGCGTTTCCTTTTCTGATACTGATAATTTAATTGCGTCCGCAATGAGCGACATATAAGCGGCAATAGTACCGGTAGTCCGCTCTCTTAACAGCCACGTCAAGGCAATATGATCATTTTGAGAACGGAGGGCATCATCAAATAAATAATCGTTGTATTCATCTATAAGGCATGAAAAACCGTCTAACGAGGTATCAGATGACAGTTGTTCAAAGTAGAAGATAACATTGCCGTTTCGATGACTTATGGTAACCGGCGACCTCATTTTCTGAGCAGCCTCATAAGGTCTTCTTCTTCCGCCTTATGCCGTCTCAGGGCTGCCGCTGTCGGTTTCCGGCGGATTTCCTGTATGACTTGGTACACTATTTTTTTATCTTTTATTTCCGTTGGTTGAACGGGTTTTACTTTGGTTCCCATTGTGTTACCTCTTTTTTCAATATAGCACAAAACACGAAAGAAGAAAAGAACAGATTACTTACAGCAACCCCCTCTTCTCTTCCTTCGTGATGAATTCTTTTTTTCTCACCTTCTCCTAGCGTTTATACTTCAAGGTTTCCAGCGCCGATTCGCCGCGGGTAAAACCAAACCACAATTCTTTGGCGGTTTTTTCCCGCAGCAACTTATAGTAGGCGGCCAGGTCTTTGATGCTTTCTCCGTTTATGGAGTTTATCAAATCACCCTCCCGTAAACCAATGACATCCGCGGGACTGTCGGCCATTACCTGCGCCACATACAAACCTTTTGCGTTCTTGTCCAAATTGAGCGTTTCTTTAACCTCGTCAGTGAGGGGTATCAGGTGTATGCCGGGCCAGAGTTTTTTATTGTCCGAGGCAACCTGATCGGTGCGGGCCTCAATACGGACCTGAATGTCCTTTGAAACGCCGTCCCTGATTACCGTAAAAGTCGCGCGGTCGCCGGGTTTCAGATCGCCTACCGTCATGGTAAGCGGGTTGACGCCTCTGGTCTCTTTGCCGTTAACATGGGTGATAAAGTCGCCGGGGCTGATGCCGCCCTTGTCCGCGGGAGAGCCGAGGAAAACCTGCGAGGCCATTGCCCCCCGTTTGCCGTCAAGGCCCATTGCCGCGGCGGTTTCTTTGCCCGGTTCGACAAGCTGTACGCCCAGCCAGCCATAACTGATGGTGCCGGTGCTGATGAATTCATCTATCGAACGTTTGGCGTTATTAATGGGAATGGCAAAGCCCAGGCCCACGCTGCCGCCGCCGGTGGCATTACTGGCGATCCAGGTGTTAATCCCGATAACTTCGCCCCGTATATTGACCAAAGCGCCGCCTGAGTTTCCCATATTAATAGGCGCGTCGGTTTGGATAAAGTCATTGATGTTGCCGCCCGGTCCGCCGGTGCGTCCAACCGCGCTGACGATCCCCATAGTTACCGAAAACGAAAACTGCTCTCCCAGAGGATTACCCATTGCTATCGCCCAGTCGCCCACCCGTACCGTGTCGGAGTCGGCCAGTACTGCCAGTGGGTAGCGGTCGGTTGTTTCAAAAGAGACCATTGCCAAGTCTTTGCGTTCGTCTTTTCCCACGAGCTTGGCGGGATACTCTTTGCCGTCTTTGGTAGCTACCCGGATTTCGGTAGTGTTATCAACCACATGATGGTTGGTTATGACGTAATAGATTTTGTCTTTCTGGCGGACAATGATTCCGGAACCGAGGCCCTGTGAACGGTATTCCCGCTCCTGTCCCCGGTTGTCGGGACCGCGGTCGCGGGGGCCGAAAAAGAATTCCCAGGGGATCCCGTTAAAGTTGGGAATGGGCTGCCGCCGCACCGAAACGGTTTTTAATTCCACCACCGAAGGCAGTACTTTGTCGGATACCCCATTAAAGGCGTTTTGCAGCCCTTCGGCTATTGCCAGAGAATTTTCGGAAATGGTTACCGGGTTTTCCTGCGCGTGGGCGACAAACCGCGTTTTGGGCGTTGAGCAGGAAAAGGACAGAAAAGCCAGTGAAAAGCCGAAAACAACCCCAATCAACACCAGGTTAAATACCAGCAAATTTTTCGATGACAATTTTTGTACCAAATTCATATATGTTTCTCCCTATTCAAATAATTATCTTCAATCATAATAATAAAAACATCCGTGAATAGTTACAACCTGTTTTCGGTATTACTTTCCAACGAAATTTTCCAATGGGTCGGTGAGAATTTCCGCTTGATCATGGAATATGGCTACGGTATGCTCCCAGTGGGCGGATGCTTTATCGTCGGCGGTAACCACGGTCCAGCCGTCTTCCAGCACTTCCACATCGCCGCTTCCCATATTGATCATGGGCTCTATGGCAAATACCATGCCGTTGCTCATGCGGGGATTGGCGCCGTGGGGATAGTTGGGAACCTGGGGGTCTTCGTGCAGTTCAAAGCCGACCCCGTGACCGCAGTACTCCCGCACAATCCCGTAACCCTTTGTTTTGGCATGAGCTTCCACCGCCCGCGCAATCTGGAGCAGGCGCTCTTTTGGTTTGACGGCGGCGATGCCTTTGTACAGGCATTCTCTGGTGGTTACATTAAGCTCATGCAGTTCCCGGCTTACCTTCCCCGCTTCAATACTGACCGCCTGGTCGCTGATAAAGCCTCCCAGGTCAATGCCGCAGTCAAGCCCTACCAAGTCTCCCTCGCGGATTCTCCGTTTACCCGGTATGCCGTGAATCACCTCGTTGTTGATTGAAATGCAGATCGCCGCGGGGAAGGGGTTCTTCCGCGGGCCATAGCCCAAAAATATCGGCTTGCCGCCCGCTTTTTTGATCCAGTTCCGTACCCAGCGGTCAATTTCAATGGTTTCCGTGCCGACTTTTACCAGGGGGATAAGGTCCCGGTACATGGCGGACAACATTTTACAGGATTTCCTGATTTCTTCAATTTGTTTTTCAGTTTTTAGGCGAATCATTGTATGGGTGTATTATACCGGCAAGGCCGGGTGTTTGTCACTGCCAAAAGACTTCACACAAAGACACAAAGGTACAAAGATCACAAAGGAAGAAGGAAAAAGGGGGGTGTTGTAAGTAATCTGAGCTTCATAATTTCACGATAAGATAACAGACAAAAATCCTTGAATCCTTCTTGGTGTTCTTCTCTTACTTCGTGTTCTTTGTGTGCTGTTTTTTACTTGCCCGCATAAGTTGTTCCGCGCCGGCGCGGTCGCCCAGGGCATACAAGCCTTGCGCCAGCGAGCGCAGCCAGATATTCGTGTCACGGACGGGAAAGTTCAGCCCCAGCAGCGTTTCCATGCACTGAACCCATGTTTCATCATCCACCTGGGGCCGCAGGCGCAGACGCACAATTTCTCTGATGAGTCTTTCTATTTCCGGGGTAAAAAGCCGGAAATAGGGCTGCCTGCGTTCCTCGCTGAGTACCAGCGTCAGCAGCCGGAACGCCTCGTAACAGTGCTGCCGTTTGTCCAGTTCTTCGGCAAGGATAAAACAGCAATCCAGCCAGTCGTCCCGGTCCAGATATTTTTCCAGGGGAAAATTAATGCCGCCGTTGCGCCGCCAGATGGCGATTGCCTCGTCATCTTCAAGGTGCAGCAGCTCAAAAAACACGAGTTTTGCCTGGCTTGCCGGGTCGTCCCCCTGTTCCTGCAGCCAGACGCGGTAATTAAAACCGGCGGCTTGTACAAAACGGGAATAGGCGCGGTCGTACTCATAGCGGCGCTCTCCGTTGGAAAGCGTTTTATAAGCGGTAAGGAGCTTGCGCATCTGGCCTTCGGCGGTTTTGCCGGCAATGTCGGGGTGCAGCCGTTTGGCTTTTTCACGGAAGGCTTTTTTTATTTCACCGGCAGAGGCGCCGCGCTCCACGCCGAGGAGTTCGTAGTAGTTATTCATTACCGAAAACCGATTATACCCTGCTTGAAGGGGAATGTTAAAGGTGACTGCCATCGATTCGAAAGACCTTGCTTTCATTCGTAATATGGGCTGATACCGCCGCAAAAGGCACGATATCCCAAAAATTATCTTCCTATATGTAGCTTTCAAATGTAATTTTTGGTATTATATATGAAAAAATGGAGAAATTAAGAGAAAAACGATTAATACGCCTGCTCATCAATATCGCCACCTCAGGGAGATATAAAGGGGAGGGGGAATACGGCAGATTCGATATCCTTATCCGCTATGTGTTGTTGAACAGTATTATCTTTTTGGGTTTCGTTAATCTTCTGTTTTTTATCGGGTTGAATATCAGCCTCAAGCAATATTCCACGGCGGCTGTCTGTGCCGGCATGATAGTCATGGCAATGGTATCATTCGTACTGGCCCGGACAAAAATACGGCAGATTATTCCGGCTGCCATACTCATGATTTTTTACGGACTGTTCTGCGCTGTGCTTACCTGGAGCGGGAAATCCAACGGGGCGAATTTTCTGTTTATGTATGTCTATCCTTCGTTGACGATCATGCTGCTGGGGATGCGTTTTGGCATAACATTGTCGGCGCTCCTCGGCGTGATAATTTCTCTGGAAATGTTTATCCCCGGCATGGTGCTTTTTAATTATAAATTTGCTTTATCACTTCGTATGCTGGTAACTTATTTTATGGTTTTTGCCGTAATGGTTGTGATAGAAATCACCCGGAAAACCAAAGACCGGCTGATAGAAAACCAGAACCACCGCCTGCAGGAACTCAAAGAGGAAGCCGAGGCGGCGAACCACACCAAAAGTAATTTTCTTGCCAGCATGAGCCACGAGATACGCACCCCCATGAACGCCATTACCGGTATGGCGGAACTGTTGCTGCGGGGGGAACTCTCAGATGAAGCCCGCGGCTACGCGCAGGACATTAAACAGGCGGGAACAAACCTTATTTCAATTATTAACGATATTTTGGATCTTTCCAAAATTGAGGCGGGCAAGCTGGAAATAATCCCTGTAAAATATCTGCTTTCATCTCTGGTCAACGATTCGGTCAATATTATCCGTATGCGGCTTATGGAAAAGCCGATACGGTTTTTTACCAATATAGACGGGAATATTCCCAACAGCCTGATTGGGGATGAAGTGCGGCTGCGGCAGATTATCCTTAACCTTCTGTCCAACGCGGTAAAATATTCAGCCAGGGGACATATTGGTTTATCCATTACGGAACAGAAGCGGGAAGCCGGGCAGGTTTGGCTCAAGATCACGGTAACCGACACCGGCAAGGGGATTAAGCCTGAAGATCAGGCGAAACTTTTCGGGGATTTTGTTCAGGTTGATACGAAGAAGAACCGGGGCATTGAGGGGACGGGCCTGGGTCTGGCAATAACCCGGCGGCTGTGCCGCATCATGGGCGGAGATATAACCGTAAAAAGCGAGTACGGCGCGGGCAGCGCTTTTACCGTCATCATTCCCCAGGATGTTGATTCACCGGAACCTTTTGCCGCGGTGGAGGATGCTGCGGACAAAAAAGTATTGGTCTACGAACGCAGGCTCATCTATGCCAAATCGGTGTGCTGGTCTCTGGAAAATATGCGGGTTCCGTATACCATGGTAACGGATCAGGAAGATTTTGCTGCGGCTTTGTACCGAGAGAAATGGTTCTATGTATTTTCCGGTTACGGCATCTATGAAAAAATCAAGCCGCTCATGGAGCAGCCGGAGACGGCTTTTTCCGGCGGCTGCAAACCGTCTCTGGCTCTTATGGTGGAATGGGGTACCGAAGCCCACATTCCCAATGTGCGCTTTATGCCCTTGCCGGTACAGTCACTGTCCATTGCCAATACCCTGAACGGCAAGGCGGACCACCGGGACTACTTTGAGAATTCCGTCAGTTCCGGCGAGGTAAGGTTCACAATTCCCCGCGCGCGGATTCTGGTGGTTGATGATATTGCGACTAACCTTAAAGTGGCCGAAGGTCTTCTTGCTCCCTACCAGGCGGCGGTGGACACCTGTCTCAGCGGTTTGCAGGCCATAGAACTGATAAAACGCAATGAGTATGACATCGTGTTCATGGATCACATGATGCCGAATATGGACGGGATTGAATCGACGGCAGTTATCCGCGAACTGGAAGGCGAGCGCTTCCGCGCCATGCCAATTATAGCGTTAACCGCAAATGCCGTTGTGGGTATGCGGGAAACGTTTATCGGTCACGGATTCAATGATTTTATCGCCAAACCAATAGATATTTCCAAACTGGACGAAATGCTTGGCCGCTGGATACCAAAAGAGAAGAGAGCGGTTAACGATGAACAATTAACAATGAACAATGAGCAATCAACAATGAACGATGAACAATTACCGGACAAGGATACTCCTTCTTCATTGCTCATGTCTCATGCCTCATTGTTTTCTATCCCCGGTGTTAATACGGCAAGCGGCATCTTCATGACCGGCGGGACTCAGGAGGCATACAAGGAGGTGTTGGACCTGTTTTGCAAAGATGTGGAAGAACGGCTGCCGCTGCTGCGCGAAAGGCCGGAGGCGGATACTTTGCCCGCGTTGGTGATCCATATTCACTCCCTGAAAAGCGCGTCCGCTTCTATCGGCGCGCAGGAAATATCGACTCAGGCCGCCGGACTTGAAGCCATTAGCAGAGCCGGCGATGTGGCTTTTATCCGTCAAATTCTGCCCGACTTTGTGGATCAGCTTGAGAAACTGGTTAAGGGAATAAATACCGCTTTGGAAAAAGACAAAAACAGCGGCGGCGCGGAGGAGATCGGCGAAGATGATGGCGCTCAATAAAAAGAAATACTCAAGATACCTTGTTTATATCTTTTACGCGGCAATGATGATTGCCCTGATTTTTTACTCATGGATTGAACAGAGCAAAGCCATGCGCGACGAGAACAACCCTCTCTACCGAAACATAAGGGAATGTCCCGCTTATATCAAAAAAGGTTTTGATCCCGCCGATTTGCGAAAGATTCCCGATGAGGCCGGCGGATGGAATCGTTTTCAGACATCAAGCCTGCATGTTACTGATTCTACACTGGAACTCCCGAAGCGCAAGTTTCTTTCACCCCGGAGGAATGATACGCAGGAATTTACCATCAATATCCTGCTGGAAATGGACAGCAAGGCGATGGCATATCTTGATGGAAATATTTCAGTAGTTCCGGGCCTTTTTATTGCCGGTATAGGGGAAAATTGGGAAATATTTTTTAATGGAAAATTAGTCCGCTCAGAGATGCGTCTGGATGAAACAGGCCGAATCAGGGAAGGCCGGACATGGTATAATGTGTATTTCCCGCTGGACAATTCCCTTGTCTTTTCGGGAACCAACATTTTATCCCTGCGGATACTGGGCGATCCAACCTATCTGGGCACGGGAGTGTTCTTTCAGACAGCGCCCGTGTATATGGATGACTACAGGATCATTGAGGGGCGGCAGTTCAATTTTATAAACACAGTCCTGTGCGCCGTCTTCGCTTTTACCGGTGTTTATTATCTGATGCTATACTTTTCTGTTAAAAAAAAGACGGAAATATTCAATCTTTATTTCGGTATATTTTCCATTTTGCTCTTTATCTATGTTATTTGCAGACAAGAATGGATTTATTCATTGATTCCCAATTCGGATATTACCGTGCGCATGGAATACGGTTCCCTGATGCTTGCAATTCCAATGTTGGGCGTATTCTTCGAGACTCTGGGGATGAAAAAAATTACAGGAGTAAGCCGGGGCTATCTGATATTCTGTTCTTTACTTTGTCTAACCCAAATATTTTTTTGTAATCAATACGGAGAAGAAATCATATTGATATGGGACTTAACCGCCTTATTCTATTTCAGCTATATTCTCGTGTGCTATATTATTTATTTTCGTTTTTGGGACAGGCGCAAGAAAAAGAACCATGGAAGGGACAGCGACGAGACTTCAGACCTGCGTATTGGCGGTATTCTGATTGGCATGATACTAAGTTATTTATGCGGTAATTTTGACATTCTGGACGCTTTATTCTTTCGTATGTCTATCAGACTTTTTACCTACAGTATCTTTGCGGTTCATATCGGAATGGTTTTTATCCTGTCACAGCGGTTCAGCGGAATGTACAAGCGGCTGGAACAATCCAACGCCATGCTGGAAATGGCGGTTCATGAGCGTACCCAGGAACTGCAAAAGCAGATTATGATTGCCCTTCAGGCGTCCAGGGCCAAAAGCGAATTTCTTGCCACCATGAGCCATGAGATCCGCACTCCCCTGAACGCGGTGATCGGCCTTGCGGAGATAGAGCTTCGGGGAAAACTGGATGATTCAAGCAGGAACAATATTACCCAGATACATCAGTCGGGCGCGTCGTTACTGGGAATCATTAACGATATTCTGGATATTTCCAAAATTGAAGCCGGAGGTTTTGAACTTATTCCGGTGGAATACGATACCGCGTCATTTTTGATCGATACGGTTAACTTAAACAGGGTGCGCATTGCTTCCAAACCCATTGTCTTTATTCTGGAAATTGACGGAAATTTTCCCCGAAAGCTCAGGGGAGATGAACTGAGAATAAAGCAAATTCTGAACAACATTCTTTCAAACGCGATCAAATACACCAAGGAAGGAATAGTAACCCTGAGCGTGTCATGGGAACGCGCCGCAAAGGAGAACGAAGCGCTGCTTCGTTTTGCCGTACAGGATACCGGCGTGGGCATCCGGAGGGAAGATATAGCGAAACTGTTTACCAGTTACACCCAGCTTGATACAAGAGCAAACCGGAAAATTGAGGGGACAGGACTGGGCCTTGAAATTACCAGGAAACTTGTGGAGATGATGGGCGGAACTATCACCGTAGAAAGTGAATACGGCTCCGGCTCTATTTTTACAGTAACGCTTTTACAGGGCCTTGAAGATTCTAGCGGTATAGGGGAGGAAACCGCCGAGGATCTGCGAAACTTCCGTTACGCGGCCGGCAGAAAAGACGCGGGTATTGAAATTTCATGGATGCCCCATGGCAAGGTACTGGTGGTGGATGATATGCCGGTGAACCTCCAGGTAGCCCGCGGCCTGCTTGATCCTTACGGTTTGCGGATTGACTGCGTTACCTCCGGACAGGAAGCTATAGAACTGATTCGGGCGGAAAACCCGCGTTACGACATGGTATTCATGGATCACATGATGCCCGGAATGGATGGCGTCCAGGCTGTCAATATCATTCGTCATGAAATTGACAGTGAATACAGCCGGCAGGTTCCCATCATCGCTCTTACCGCCAACGCCGTTGTGGGCATGAGGGAAATGTTTATCGAAAAAGGTTTTAATGATTTTCTCTCTAAGCCCATAGATATTTCCAAACTGGACGAAGCCCTTGACAGATGGATGCCGGAAGACGCCCGGGAAAGCGCCGCGTCAAGCGGTGTGAATGAGAACAGGCAGCGCGGCGGGAGCCCCAGAAATGACTACAGTTACAATATAGGCGGGCCTGCTTTAGCGGGCCTGGCGGGCGTAGGGACGATGACTATCCCCGGCGTGAATGTACAAAAAGGCATCGCCCTGACCGGCGGAACGCTGGCGGCTTATCAGCAAGTGTTGTCACTGTTTTGCAGAGACACGGAAGACAGACTGTCGCTGCTGCAAAAAACGCCGGAAGCGGACGCCCTGCTCGCGTTTGTAACCCATGTACACGCCCTGAAAAGCGCGTCCGCTTCTATCGGAGCGGCGGAAATTTCCGCCCTGGCTGCGGAACTGGAAAAAGCGGGCAATGACGGAGATGCGGCGTTTATCGGCAAATATCTGCCCGCTTTTGCGCGGCAGCTCAGGGAGCTTACGGAAAATATTCGCGCCGCGCTGCGGCTTAATGAAACCGCCGCCCCTCATTCAGAATATCCCATTGTTGACCATTCCTCATTATTTAAAGAGCTTGCCGGAGCCCTGAAAAAACAAAATGCGCCGGAAATTGACCGTATTATCGCCGCGTTGGGCGAAAAGCCTTTGGATATAAAAACCAAAGAGGCGTTGGAAAAAATATCCGACGACGTGCTGATGACCGAATTTGAAAGCGCTCTGAAAACCGTAGATGAGGTGCTGAGATAATGATAACGAACCCTGCCTTGCCATTAAAAAAATTCGTCAACAAGACGTTCCTTGTTTTTTCCTGTATCCTTTTCCTGATTATTGCCCTGTCGGCTATCGCGGCATATTCAATTTCCACGCATCAAATCAACCGTTCTTTTATTGAACAACAGCTTTCCATAGCGTCTGAAACAATGCGCCTGCGTTTTGCAACGACGATAAACAGCGACCTTACCCTTGTATTGAAAATGGCTGATACTCCGATTATTCAACAGCACTTTATGAATCCCTCTGATCCGGTTCTAAAATTTCTGGCGGATGCCGAATTGAACATTTATCAGCAGCATTTTGAAAGTAAAATTGTTTTTTGGGTCAGTGATGTGGATAAAATATTTTATACAACAGGAAATGAGCCTTATGTTATTGATCCTGACAATCCCGATAATTATTGGTACAATTTAACGCTGTACGAAACGGAGAAATTTAATTTTAACATAAATTATAATCCTGATTTGGATCAAATCAACCTTTGGATCAATGTCCCGATATTTTTTGAAATAGATGCTGTCAAAAAGCCTATAGGGATGCTTGGCATAGGCATAAATCTTACTGACTTTTCAAATTTTGTAGCTTCCGGTTACCGGGATTTCGATAAAAATATCACGCCCTATATGTTCAATAAATACAATGAAATTACTTCAGCGGTGGATTATGATCTGGTTGAAAATAAAGTCCACCTTGAAGAGCTGCTTGGCGCCGAAACCGGAGAAAAATTGATCGAGGCTGCGCATGAGCTTTCTGAGGGAGAAAGCCAAAACTTTATCTACGATAATAAAATGTATCTGGTAAGTTCCATCCCGGCGATGGAATGGTATATGGTAGTGAGTTATCCGCTGCCGGGCTTGTTGTCGCTGAATCAGGCCATGAATACCGTATTTTTCAGCATGCTGTTCCTTATCTTCTTCATGTTTATCATTATCAATATTTTCATTGCCCGCTCTGAAAACGCAATGGCAAAACAGAACCTGCAACTGATTGAGGCAAACCGGAAAGCGGAATTCGCCTCGCAGGCAAAAAGTGATTTTCTCGCGAAGATGAGCCATGAAATCCGCACCCCCATGAACGCCATTACCGGCATGGCGGAACTGCTGCTGAGGGGAAAGCTCTCCGACGAGTCCTACGGTTATGCGCAGGACATCAAACAGGCGGGGAATAACCTTGTCTCGATAATCAACGACATTCTGGATTTCTCAAAAATTGAGAGCGGAAAACTGGAAATCGTTTCCGTCAAATATATGTTTTCATCCCTGATCAACGACACGGTCAACATTATCCGTACGCGGCTTATGGAAAAGCCGGTGCGGTTATTTACCAACATCGACGGAAATATTCCCAACAACCTCATCGGAGATGAAGTGCGGCTGCGCCAGATTCTCCTTAACCTTCTGTCCAACGCGGTAAAGTATTCGGAAAAGGGGCATATCGGTTTGACCATTACCGTAGATGTACTGGAAACTCAACAGGTTTGGCTCAGAATAGCCGTAGCCGATACCGGAAAAGGAATAAAACCGGAGGATCAGGCAAAGCTCTTTGACGAATTTGTCCGGGTAGATATGAAGAAGAACCAGGGTATTGAGGGGACCGGACTGGGACTCGCCATTACCAAACGCCTCTGTGTCGCTATGGGCGGGGATATAACCATGGAAAGCGAATACGGCAAGGGCAGCGTATTTACGGCGATCATTCCGCAGGGCATTGAATCAACGGTGCCTTTCGCCATGGTGGAAGAGCCGAAGAAAAAGAAGGTGCTTGTCTATGAAGGCCGGGCTGTCTATGCCAGGTCGGTATGCTGGACTCTGCTCAATATGGGCGTTCCTTATACCATGGTAACGAATCAGGATGATTTTGCCGCGGCGCTGTACCGGGAGGAATGGTTTTATGTGTTTTCCGGCTACGGTCTTTATGAAAAGATCAAGCCGGTGATGGAGAGCGGATCCTTTCCCGAAGGGAAGAAGCCGCCTCTTGCCCTTATGATTGAATGGGGAACCGAGGCTTACATACCCGGTGTGCGGTTTGTGTCCATACCGATACAGTCACTGTCGATTGCCAATGTACTCAACGGCCGGGAGGACAACAAAGGTTATATCAAAAGTTCCGGTGTTATCCGGTTTCACTTCCCCCGCGCGCGGCTGTTGGTGGTGGATGACATCGCCACCAATCTCAAAGTGGCCGAGGGCCTCCTTTCGCCCTATGATGCGATGGTTGACACATGCCTCAGCGGCGCGGAAGCAATAGAGCTGGTGAAACGGAATAAATATGACTTGATTTTTATGGATCACATGATGCCGGACATGGACGGGATTGAAGCGACACAGATCATCCGCGCTTTGGAAAAGGAGCGGCAAGAAAACGATGTTATGCGTTATATAACGCCGATAATTGCCCTGACCGCCAATGCCGTTGTGGGAATGCGGGAAATGTTTATCGAAAAAGGTTTCAATGATTTTCTTTCCAAACCCATAGATGTTTCCAAACTGGATGAAATGCTTGACCGCTGGATACCGGAAGAGAAGAAAGCAATGAGCAATGAGCAGTTGGCAATGAGCAATGAACAACCGGCAATGAACAATGAGCAAACTCAAAATCAAACTCTTGTTATTCCCGGCGTTGATACGGCAAAAGGCATCGTCATGACGGGCGGAACTGAGGCCACTTATAAGCAAGTATTATCCATATTCTGCAAGGACGTGAAAGACAGGCTGCCGCTGCTGCAAACCGTACCGGAAGAGGGGACTCTGCTTGAATTTGTCACCCAGTTTCACGCCCTTAAAAGCGCGTCGGCAAGCCTGGGGGCGGGAAAAATTTCCGCAAGGGCCGCGGAGCTTGAAGCCGCGGGAAAAGCCGCCAACATTGCTTTTATCCGCGAACAGCTGTCGGCCTTTGTACAGCAGCTTACGGGATTGGCGCGCAATATTGAGAAAGCTCTGGGAAAGAAAGAGCCGAAAAATCCTCTTGGCCCCCCATCGCTCTTTGCTCATTTCTCATTATTTGAAAGACTTGCCAAAGCTCTGGTGCTTCAAAGAACCGCCGAGATTGACCAGGTTCTGGAAGAACTCAATAAAAAATCGCTGGATGAGCAAACCAGGGAAGCGCTGGAAAAAATTTCAGATGAAGTGTTGATGACCGAATTTGACAATGCTCTGAAAATCATTAACGAACTGATTTCCGACCAAATAAAGTAGGAAAAGGAGAAAACCTGATGCCAAAATATAAAAACCTTGTTAAAACAATTTGTTTTCTGTTTTTGGCTGCTCTCATAATTGCCGTCAATGGCTGCGCTCCAAAACAGGCGGGGCAGAAATATATAACCATAGGCGCGCTCTTGCCGCTTACCGGCGCAGATTCGGACGAAGGTTTTCGCGCGCTCAACGGTTTGTATCTTGCCAAAAAAGAGATTAATGATAATGGCGGCATTTTGGGAAGAAAACTGGATGTTATTATATTAAATGACCGGGGAGACGAGGAATACGTCCTACAGCAGTATAGCAAATTGAAAGAAAAAGACGTGGCCGCCATTATCGGTTCAAGCTACAGCGGCGTAACAATCGCGCTTGCGAAAGCGGCTGAAAAAGACGGCGTACCGGTTATTTCACCTACCGCCTCAAACCCTAACGTAACAAAAGGCCGCAAAAATGTCTTTCGGGCGATTTTTATTGACGATTACCAGGCCGAGGTAATGGCTCATTTTGCGCGTAATTCGCTGAACGCGCGAACGGCGGTTGTTCTTACCAGCAGAACCAATAACAACTTTAAGCATATAGTCGATGTTTTTTCTGAATCGTTTAAGGCGCGCGGCGGGAATATTATGGCGGCGGAACGCTATGTATCAGATAATGACTTTGCGGGAATTTTGAGAAAATATGCCGCCGCCCCGCCCGATATAATTTATTGTCCCGAAGATTATGTCCTCGCCGCAAAACTGGTTAACGCCGCTTATGAAACCGGTCTGGGCAATACGAGCGTATTGGGGTCAGACGCGTGGGACGGGCTTCTGGCGTATGTACACAACCCGGACGCGATGAAAAAAGTATATTATTCGGCTCCTTTTTCATTTGATGATCAGGATAAGGATGTGGTACGCTTTGTAAGAAATTATTTTGACGCTTTTTCTCAAATGCCCCTGTCCGGTTCCGCCGCCGCTTATACCTGCGTATATATTTTATCGGAGGCGATAAAAAAAGCGGGGAGCGCCGAAAGGGAAGCGGTTATTTCCGCCATTAAAGAGAATGAAGTGGACTCAATAATAGGCCGCATACGATTTGACGAGAATAATAACCCGCACACCAATGTGTATGTTATTCAGATAGAAGGCGGAGAGTACTCCACCTATGAAAAATTGAGTCTGTAACGGAGATATGTATAGATGCTGAGAAAATTTCGGATTAGAACGCGATTATTATTATCGTTTTTTATTGTGGTTTCTTTTACGCTGATTGTGGGACTGACAGGTTTTACAAGCCTTACCGCTATCGGACGTTCGTCGGTTAAGACAATACACAATGTATCCATATTAAACGATATTTACGATAACAATGTTTTTATTGATACCGGTATATTTAATATGCTGTATATCAGCGACAGTACGCTTACCAATTATGTCTTGCAAACGACCAAAGAACACACAGACCATTTGTTGACCCGGCTTAACGAGTATGTCGCAATTCAGGATCAATTCAGCGATGTTTTTACTCCCGGAGAAATGCAGGACATGGCAAACTTACTGGAAATATACAGAGAATCCTATGTTCCAGTGGCTTATGAGATTTTTGATCTGGTAGAGCAAAGGAACATGGAAGAAGCGCTTTCTGTGTATATAAACCGGCTTTCCCCCATTTATAGTACGTTTACCTACTACCTCAACATCGGCTTTGTAAAAAATCTGGAAAACTCCGATGTCAAAATGAAAAAAAACAATGAGAAAGAGTCATTTAGCCTGTACTTGATGCTGACGCTGGTGGTAATGTCGCTGCTTGTGTCTGTTGTGCTGGCGCTTGCCGTCACCAAGTCTATCGCTATTCCGCTTGCGGAACTGGGGGAAGCGGCGGAACAAGTCGCCGGCGGAAAATTGGATGTTCAGTTTGAACAGTCCCGAAATAATGATGAAATCTCGCTGCTTTCGCTCAGGCTGCAGGAAACGTTGTATCATCTGAATCAGGTTCAACAGTTAAAGCTGGAAGCTGTAGAAGCGCGGCATGAAAAAGAAAAAGCTGAAGCCGCTTCAAAATCCAAGGACGAATTCCTCGCGAAGATGAGCCATGAAATACGCACGCCCATGAATGCCATTATCGGCATGGCGGAGCTTGCCTTGCGCGAGGATATGACGGAGACCGCCCAGGAGCATATTCTTACGATCAGGCAGGCGGGCGCGAATCTTTTGTCCATCATCAACGACATTCTGGATTTCTCAAAAATTGAGAGCGGAAAACTGGAAATCGTTCCCGTCAAATATATGCTTTCATCCCTGGTCAACGACACGGTCAACATTATCCGTATGCGGCTTATGGAAAAACCAATACGGTTTTTTACCAATATAGACGGAAATATTCCCAACAACCTTATCGGGGATGAAGTGCGGCTGAGGCAGATTATTCTTAACCTTTTGTCCAACGCGGTAAAATACTCGGAAAAGGGGCATATCGGTTTGACCATGACCGTGGATAAACGGGAAGATCAGCAGGTCTGGCTCAGGATAGTCGTGGCTGATACCGGAAAAGGGATTAAACCGGAGGATCAGGGAAAACTTTTCAGTGAGTTTGTTCAGGTAGATGTAAAGAAAAATCAGGGTATTGAGGGGACGGGGCTGGGGCTTGCCATTACCAGACGCCTCTGTGTCACTATGGGCGGGGATATAAGCATGGAAAGCGAATACGGCAAGGGCAGCGAATTTACGGTGCTTATCCCCCAGGGTATTGAGTCAGACGCGTCTTTCGCCATGGTGGAAGAGCCGGAAAAAAAGAAAGTACTGGTCTATGAAGGCCGGGCTGTTTACGCCAGAGCGGTATGCTGGTCTCTGGAAAACATGAACGTTCCTTATACTATGGTAACGGAACAGGATGATTTTTCCGCGGCGCTGTACCGGGAGGAATGGTTCTATGTGTTTTCCGGCTACGGCCTTTATGAAAAAATCAAACCGCTCATGGAGCGGCCCCATGCGGCTTTCTACGGGGAAAAGAAACCGTCTCTGGCTCTGATGGTAGAATGGGGAACCGAAGCGTACATACCCGACGTGCGGTTTGTGTCCATACCGGTGCAGTCATTGTCGATTGCCAATGTGCTCAACGGACGGGTGGACAGCAAAGGTTATATGAAAAACTCCGGCGTAATCCGGTTCAGCTTTCCCCGCGCGCGGCTTCTGGTGGTGGATGATATCGCAACCAACCTCAAGGTGGCCGAGGGCCTCCTTTCACCCTATAACGCGGCGGTTGACACCTGCCTCAGCGGCGCGGAAGCGGTAGAACTGGTGAAACAAAACAAGTATGACCTGGTATTCATGGATCACATGATGCCCGAAATGGACGGGATTGAAACGACGGCAGTCATAAGAAAATTGGAAATGAGAAATGAGGTATCGGGAAAGAACGGGAAACAAATTCCCATTATAGCGCTGACCGCAAACGCCGTCGTGGGAATGCGGGAGATGTTTATCGAAAAAGGCTTCAACGATTTTCTCTCTAAACCTATAGACGTTTCCAAACTGGACGAGGCTCTTGACCGCTGGATACCGGAAGACGCCCGGGAAATTAACAATGAGCAATTACCGATAAATAATGAAAAATTAACAATTAACAATGAACAGTTGGCAATGGGCTCATTATTTTCTGTCCCCGGAGTGGATGTGCAAAAAGGTATCGCCATGACCGGCGGAACTTTGGCGGCTTATACGCAGGTATTGTCCCTGTTCCGCAAGGATGCGGAAGACAGGCTGCCCCTGCTGCAAAAAAAACTGACGCCGGACACCCTGACCGCGTTTATTACCCATGTTCACGCCCTGAAAAGCGCGTCGGCAAGCCTGGGGGCGAAGGATGTTTCCGCAAAAGCAGCCGCTCTTGAAACCGCGGGCAAAGCCGCAGACATGGCCTTTATTCATGAGCATCTGCCTGCTTTTGCGCAGCAGCTTACGGAATTGATGACGGGAATAGACGCCGCTTTGAAAACGGACAAGAACAGCGGCGGCATAACGAATATTGATGCCGCCGGACAGACCGGTCAAACAACAGGCAATTCTGCGGCGCTGATTCCTTTGTTACGCGATCTTGAGTCGGCCCTGAAAGCCAGAAAATCCGTTGAGATTGATCGTATTCTGGAAAAACTCAACCAAAAACCGCTGGACGCGCAAACCAGTGAAGCGCTGCAAAAAGTTTCCGACGATGTGCTGATGGCTGAATTTGACAATGCGCTGAAAATCATTAACAGCCTGCCGGGGCGGGAGAATAAATTAGGAATATGAAAAAAAAGATGAGTGCCGGCGAGGTATTCCGGCGCAATTATCGCGAATTAATCTTCATATTTGTGGCCTTTGCTTTAATGGCCCTGGTGGGATATTTCTTTATCGGACGCATTCTGCGGAACCGTCTTCTGACCGCGGCGGAGGATATGGTCTACACCGCGGAGGCAAATGTCAGAGTCGCGCTTTCGGAAGCGGAAACTACGCTTATTAATTCCTACTATGTGATAGAGAATATGATGGATCAAAACGCGTCCCAACAGAATATTCTTGACTACCTTACGATTACTACCGAGTGGATGCGGCGGCGGGAACAGGGGCTGCTGAGCTATTACGGTATTTATGGATTTATCAACGGGGAATTTTACGACAGTATGGGACTCAACGCGTCAGGCGATTACATTCCCCAAAGGCGGCCCTGGTACCGGACGGCGATACAAAGCGGCAGGAATATAGCGTATACCGCGCCTTACGAAGACGCCAGAACCGGCGACATCATTATTTCCGCGGTACGGAATATTGATATCAAAAACGGAGAAATAGCGGGTATCCTCAGCGTAGACATTAATATTCAGTGGCTCAATGAATATGTTACTTCTCTCAAACTGTCTCCGGGCGGTTACGGTATGCTCCTTAACCGGGGTATGACCTTCATAGCCCATCCGAACAGTTCGTTGATGGGAAAACAGCTTCAGGATTTGAGCAAAAACTATGAGGGAATCGCCTTTACCCTGCGTTCCGGCAAAGAAGTATTTGCCCACCGGACAATTGATCCCAACGGCGATTCAGTCATCGTTTTTTTCAGGCAGATATTTAACGGCTGGTATGTGGGTATCGTAACTCCCTATTCTGAGTTTTACCGGGACCTTAATGTTTCCGCCGCGATTCTGATTTCATTGGGGCTTGTTCTTTCCCTGTCGCTCTGTTTCATACTGCTGCGTTTCTCCGCCGCAAAGATACGCGCCGATGAAGACAGTAAATCAAAGTCGTCATTTCTTGCCAGCATGAGCCACGAGATACGCACCCCCATGAACGCCATTATCGGCATGGCGGAACTCCTCCTGCGGGGGGAGCTTTCCGGCGAAGCCCGCTCGCACGCGCAGGACATCAAACACGCGGGGAATAATCTCGTTTCTATCATCAATGATATTCTGGATTTTTCAAAAATCGAAGCGGGCAAACTGGAAATAATCCCCGCTAAATACCTGCTTTTATCCCTGATCAACGATACGGTCAACATTGTCTGTATGCGTATCGGAGAGAAGCCTCTGCGGTTTCTTACCAATATAGACAGGAATATTCCCAGCGGCCTCATCGGGGACGAAGTGCGGCTGCGGCAGATACTCCTTAACCTCCTGTCCAATGCGGTGAAATACTCGGAAAGGGGACACATCAGCCTGACCATTACCGTGCACAAGCGGGAAGCTGAACAAATTTGGCTGAAAATTGCCGTAGCTGACACCGGCAAAGGCATTAAACCGGAAGATCAGGGAAAACTCTTCGGAGAATTTATTCAGGTAGACACAAAGAAGAACCGAAGCATTGAGGGGACGGGACTGGGGCTGGCAATAACCAAACGGCTCTGTCTTGCTATGGGCGGAAACATAAGTATGGAAAGCGAGTACGGTAAAGGCAGCGTATTCACGGTAATCATTCCTCAGCGCATTGAGTCGGATATTCCCTTCGCGACAGTGGAAGAACCGGAGAACAAGAAAGTGCTGGTTTATGAGGACCAGGCTGTTTACGCGGAGTCGATACGCTGGTCGCTGGAAAATATGGGCGTTCCCTATACCATAGTAACAAATCAGTATGATTGCGCCGAAGCCCTGCGTCGTGAAGAATGGTTCTATGTGTTTTCCGGCTGCAACCTTTATGAAAATATCAGACCGCTGTTAGAACAGCCTGATAGCGCTTTCCCCGGCGGCAAAAAACCGTCCCTTGCCCTGATGGTGGAATGGGGAACCGAAACCTTTTTCCCCAACGTGCGTTCCGTGTCCCTGCCGATACAGTCTCTGTCGATTGCCAATGTACTCAACGGCAGGGCGGACAGCAAAGGTTATACTGAAAATTCCAACGCGGTCCGTTTCAGTTTCCCCCAGGCGCGGCTGCTCGTGGTAGACGACATCGCCACCAATCTCAAAGTGGCCGAAGGCCTCCTTGCCCCCTACCGGGCGGCAATAGATACCTGCCTGAGCGGTTTGCAGGCCATTGAAATGGCGCGGCAGCACAATTACGATCTGATACTCATGGATCACATGATGCCCGAAATGGACGGCATCGAAGCCACGGCAGCCATCCGGGCCTGGGAAAAAGAAGAACAGAAAAAAAACTCCGGTTATCGGCAAATACCCATAATCGCCCTGACTGCCAACGCCGTTGTGGGGATGCGGGAAATGTTTATCGAAAACGGTTTCGATGACTTTCTCGCCAAACCCATTGATGTTTTCAAACTGGATGAAATCCTTGACCGCTGGATACCGAAAGAGAAAAGGGAAGAGAAGGGATCAGGGAGTATTGTTGGCAATCATGGCGAAGATATCGATACGCAAAGCCAACGGACAAAAACCCCGGTCTCCAGGGCGGCAATGCCGTCCCCTCAGTCCCCAATTCCTCCGCCCTTCGCTATTCCCGGCGTTGATACGGCAAAAGGCATCACCATGACCGGCGGAACTTTATTGACTTATAAGCAGGTGTTGTCCCTGTTCTGCAAAGATGTAGAACAACGGCTGCCGCTGCTGCAAAAAACGCCGGAAACAGATCCGCCTTTGACGGACATTTTACCTGCATTGGTGACCAATATTCACGCCCTGAAAAGCGCGTCCGCTTCTATCGGCGCGGCGGAAGTGTCGGCCCAGGCCGCGGAACTTGAAGCCATGGGTAAGGCCGGTGACCTGGCTTTTATCCGCAAAAATCTGCCCGTCTTTGCGGAGCGGCTTGCGGAACTGATACACGATATAAAAAAAGCCATGGAACCCAAAGCGCCGGAAAACAGGAATGCTTCCGTATCTTCATTGCTCGTTTCTCATTCTTCCATGCTTAGGGAACTTGCCGAAGCCCTGAGATCCCAAAATATATCCGAAATTGACCGTATTTTGGATGATATTAATCAAGAGTCACTGGACGCGAAAACCAGGGAAATTTTGGAAAAAATATCAGATAATGTATTGATGGCCGAATTTGACAGCGCTCTGAACGCTATTGAGCAGTTATTGGATAAATGAGGGAAGAAGAGATGGAAGACAAAAAGAAAACGGTTATTCTGGTAGACGACAACCCCGCGAACCTGCGGATCGGCAAGAATGTCTTATCTGAAAAATACACCGTTGCCACCGCGCCGTCGGCGGCAAAATTGTTCAGCTTGCTGGAGAATAACCATCCAGCGGTGATTCTTCTGGATATCGATATGCCGGAAATGGACGGCTATGGGGCCATTGAAATCCTCAAATCGAAACCGGAAACCAAAACTATTCCGGTTATTTTCCTCACGGGTATGGCCGATTCCCGCGAGGAGGAAAAAGGCCGCGCCCTGGGAGCGGTTGACTACATCACCAAACCTTTTGATCCTCAGGCGCTTATCGCCTGTATCGAAAGACATTCATAGGGGGGACGGTTATGGACAGTGAAAAAACACTTATTATTCTGGTGGATGACAACCCGGCGAATTTGCGGATTGGGAAAAATGTTCTGGCTGAAAAATATGCCGTCGCCACCGCGCCCTCGGCGGAAAAAATGTTCAGCCTTTTGGAAAACAACAACCCCGCCATGATTCTGCTGGACGTTGATATGCCGGAAATGAACGGCTATGAGGCAATAAAAATTCTCAAGACAAAACCGCAGACAAAAGACATACCCGTGATTTTCCTTACCGCCCGCACCGAATCAGACGATGAACTTGCGGGACTTTCCCTGGGGGCCATAGATTACATCGTCAAGCCTTTTCAGCCGCCGCTGCTGCTCAAGCGCATCGAAGTGCATTTGCTGGTAGAGGCCCAGCGGAAAGAACTGCAATATTTCAATAAAAATTTGCAAAAAATGGTGGAAGAAAAAACGCAAAGTGTTTTGGAATTGCAGAACGCAATGCTCAAAACAATGGCGGAATTGGTAGAATGCCGCGACGACATTACCGGAGGCCACATAGAGCGAACCCAGCGGGGGATAAAAATTCTGCTGGAAGAACTTGAAAAGAACGGCGTTTACCGGGACGAAACAGAAGGCTGGGATATGAATCTGCTGCTTCAGTCCTGCCAGCTTCATGACGTAGGCAAAATATCTATTGATGACAGAATCCTCAAGAAGCCCGGAAGACTCAGCGATGAGGAATTTGAGGAAATGAAAAAACACGCAAGTTTTGGCGAGCAGATCATTGAAAAGATTGAGGCCTTGGCAAAAGAAAGTGATTTTTTAAACTACGCGAAAATTTTTGCCGCCAGTCATCACGAAAAATGGGACGGCACCGGTTATCCCCGCGGGCTTAAGGAACATGAAATACCCCTGCTGGGCCGCATCATGGCGATTGCCGACGTATACGACGCGCTTGTTTCAGAACGCCCTTATAAAAAAGCGTTCAGCCACGATGAAGCGGTGCGGATTATCGTCGAAGGCAGCGGCACCCAGTTTGATTCGGCGCTGATTCAGGTATTCATTAACGCGGCGGATCAATTCAGGGCATAATACGAGGTATTAAAAAACTACCAGGAATCCAAATGTACTTCACAAGAAGCTGACGTTGTTTTTTTAGTTGCGGATTCTATCCATTCCCATTACCATAGCAGTATGGAAAAAAAATTTTTCCTGGCTGTGACATTCGCCGTTCTGTTGTGCGGAAGCTGTGCCCAGGAGGGGAAGACCCGGACCGATTTGGTTTCAACAACTGCCGCGCGGAAAGACTCGGCAGCGCGGATTATTCGGGAACGTTTTATGCCCGCCGCCATGGCGGACGGCATGATAAAAATTGCCGTATTGGTCAACCTTCAGGCGGGCGACCAATCACGGCAGTTTCTTGAAGGCTGCGTCTCTGAAGGCAGGTCTATGGGCTTTACCGTGGACACTTTTATTTCAGGCGCCGATAAAGACCGCGGCATAAGCCGGTGCAGGGATATTGCCGCCGGTATCGCCCAGGCCGATTACGACGGGTTTATCTTTGCCTATGGTGAAACCGGCGGTGAAATTGATATTTCACCTAATGACAGTGATGATTTTTTCCTTGATGTATTCAAACCCATTGCCGAAAAGGGCATGAAAATCGTCACGTTTGAAACATTTCCCCCTCAAAACTCCAGGCCCCTTGACGGCCTTGTCGCTACTTTTCAGAATGACGCCGGGCTTGCCCGCCTGAGCCTTGATGTGCTGCTTTCCTATGCCTACAGCTATGCAAACCGTCCGGTACGGGTTATTCGTATTGGCTGTGATTCGGGAATACCGTTTCTGGACCGCCGTACGCGGATTTTTGATGAATATGTGCGGAGAGGCGCAATAGTCGAAGCGGCCTATGTAAATGTGGATGGAATGGAAAATCCGGAACACGCGGCATGGGAAGGGCTTGCGCTGATACTGCCCCATTTCCCGCCGGGGTCGGTTGACGCCATCTGGGCGCCTTATGATAGATTCGCGGAAGGCTGCGTCCAGGCGCTTGCTTCAATAGACAGGCAGGACATAAAACTGTTTAGCATCGGCATTTCCAACAATGATATACGCGTAATGCAGCGCTGCCGTGAAACATGGCTGGCAAATGTCGCGGTCGATCCCAAACTTGCCGGTACGGTGAATATGCGGATACTGGCAGCGGCATTGGCTGGTGAAACCCTGCCGGATACGGTTTTCTTTACCCCGCAGTTGTTAAAGGCGGCGGATTTAAACTATGCGGTAAATATTATTAATATTTCGGTCATGGTTCCCGCCTGGGGGGACGCGTGGGGATTGTTCGATCATTACCCGTGGATGAACGATCTGAAAAAAGCGGAAGAAAAATATTTACGCATTCCGCCGGCAACGACGCCGCCAGGGGCGCCCTCGGTGGCGGCATTCTCGGTGGCGCCATGAATATAAGAACCAATATTCTAATTCAGACATTAAGCGCGTCCCTGGCGTTTATTCTTGTTCTGGGGACGGCGTTTTTTCTTTCCGTTGCCGGAATCAGAAATACCGTGCTGAGCAATTCCAACGAGCTGGGAAACAGCGCCGCCGGTATTGGCTCCTACGCGCTGGAAGAACAGATTACCGGCAAAATTGAGCGTATTGCCCAGGATATGGCGCTTATACTGGAAGAACGTTTGAAAAAAATCGAAAACCATACCCGCATGACCGCCGATATCGCGGAATCCATTTACGCCAATAAACAGGTCTGGAGTCCCAAACCACTACCCCTTGTCAGACCGGGGGATATTTCGCCGGTAGACCCTTACCTGTATCTTGCGCCGGGAGTTGATTTTTCCCGCGTAAAAAGCGAGGCATATCTGGCGGGGAATATCAGCGACATACTCAGGCAAATCAAGGTAGTTGACCGCGGCATTACCACCAGCGCGATAACCAGCGAATCAGGCTATGCCATTATGATGGATGTATTTCCCTGGACCGTCAGAGAGGTCGATCCGCGGACTTTTTTCTGGTACAAAGAGGCGAAAGCGCGGGAAACTTTGTATTGGACCGATGTGTACACCGATACGCGGGGCAGGGGCCTGATAATTTCCTGCGTCATTCCCTTTTATGATCGTTCCGAAAAAACCAGCGCTATAAAAGGCGTTGTCCGCAGTACGGTTTTGCTTTCCGATTTTTCGCGGATTACCGATGTCGCGGGAGTGGGAAGAACCGGAGAGCTTTTTCTCCTGAACCGCGAAGGGGTAAAAATTTATTCATCGAATGGCGTTGAGGTAAAGCCGGGGGAGGGGGGAGGGATCGAAGGAATAAATTTTCTTGAAAGTAAAGATCCGCAGCTGCGCAGCCTGGGCTTGAGTATGACTCTGGGCGCGTCGGGTATGGCCGAACTTGAGATAGACGGCCTTCCCAATTACGTCGCCTACGCCCCCATTCAAACGCTGGGTTGGAGTCTGGGCGTCGCGGTATCTGTTCAGGAATTATTTGTTTCCGCCCAGTTAACCGAAAATCAAATCCGGAAAATTACCGATGATACCAAAGCCGTCATGGACCGGTACATAATCCTTTTGGCGGGACTTATCGCCCTTTTGCTGTTTTTAACGATGCTGGGCATTGCCGTTTTTGCGCTTCGTTTTACCCGCGCCGTTACCGGCCCCATACTTGCGCTGAACGATGGGGTACACGAAGTCGCTGCCGGCAATCTGAACCGCGAGGTAATCGTTCAAACCGGGGATGAAATCGAACAGCTTGCCGTGTCGTTTAACATGATGACTTCCCGGCTGCGCAGGCATATTGAAGAAATAGCCAGAGCCACCGCGGAAAAGCAGCGTTTGGACACGGAACTTGACATAGCCACCCAAATTCAGATGAGCATACTGCCCAATGTATTTCCCCCGTTCCCCGGCAGGAAAAATAAATTTGACCTTTACGCGGAAATACACCCCGCGCGGGAAGTAGGCGGCGATTTCTACGATTTCTTTTTTATTGATGATGATCACTTTGCCATGGTTATCGCCGATGTTTCCGGCAAGGGAATACCGGCGGCGCTGTTCATGATTATTACCAAAACACTTATCAAAAACAGCCTGCAAAGCGGCGAAAATCCCGCCGCGGCGCTGGAGGCCATCAACCGCCAGCTGTGCAACAACAATATCAGCGATATGTTTGTTACCGTCTGGCTCTGCGTGCTGGAAATTTCATCGGGGCGTCTTGAGTATGTCAATGCCGGCCATAATCCGCCTTTGCTCAGGCGAAAAGATCAGAGCTTTACTTTTCTGGTTTCACCGCCCGATTTGATTCTCGCGGGAATGGACGATACCCGTTACCACTGCTGCGAAATGCGCCTTAATCCCGGCGATACGCTGTTCCTCTATACCGACGGCGTTGTTGAAGCGGAAAATATGGTGATGTTTACCGACGACACTTTTTACGGCAAGGAGCGGCTGAGAAATTTTCTGGACGCCAATGCCGCGCAGCCCCTGAATGAACTGCTTCCCCGCCTTTACGCCGACATAGCGGCCTTTGCCGGAGGAACCGTCAAAGGGGCCGTCGGCATGACCTCCGGCATGGTCAAACAATCTGACGACATTGCCATGCTGGCTATCCGCGTTAACGCGCATGTTATTACCCTGAAAGCGGATGTCGCCGAGTTGGATGCGCTTACCGCGTTTCTCGGCGGAGAGTTTGAAGCGTCAGACTGTCCCCAGCGTATACGCGATCAAATTGAACACGCCGCCGAAGAAATTTTTGTCAACATTGCCAATTACGCGTACGGTGAAGACAAAGGAGAGGTAACGGTTGAATGTTGGAGCGGGCCTTCGCCGCGGGGAATCACTCTGACCTTTGCTTTTTCTGATCGGGGCCGCGCCTTTAACCCGCTGGAACACGCGGAGCCTGACATAAGCCTGCCCCTGGAGAAGCGCGAACCGGGAGGGCTTGGAATATTGATTGTAAAGAAGACAATGGATACAATACAGTATAACCGTGAGAATGGGACGAACCGTTTGACGCTCGGCAAGTCCTGGCAGGAGGAGGGAGCATGACCATAGATACTGAAAAAATTGGCAAAGCAACGGTAGTACTTACCCTTAACGGACGTCTTGACACGGCAAACGCCCCCCTGCTGGAACGGAAAATCAGACAGTGGGGAAATGAAGTCACCGAGTTGATTCTTGATTTTTCGGGCCTGGAATATATTTCCAGTATGGGCCTGCGCGTTTTACTGCAAGCCAAAAAAACATTAAAAGCGGAAAAACGTAATCTCACCATAAAAAACATGGGCGATTCCATCCGGGAAATTTTTGAAATGACCGGTTTTCTCAATCTGATGCTGCAGGAAGAAAGATTTGTCGTTATACGCAAAGCGGAACAGGACAATATTGTACTGACGCTGAACGGGCAGATGTCATCCGAAAACGCCGAGACAATTTTAAAAGAGCTGTCAGAAATCAAGGAACACGAATCCAAAGCGGACAAATCCGTTACGGTGATTCTGGACATGGAAAAACTGACCCACATTTCTTCCGGCGCGGCGGCGCACCTCAAAAAAGCCATTGAGGATACCGCGTGGAAAAGACGAAAACTCAGCATACGAAACGCTTCAACAGATATAAAAGCCGCCCTGAGAGAAAGCAGTTTAGGGGAGATACTTTAGTACGCTGGAAGATTTCACTTACAAGTAATTAAAACGCCATGATAGCAGTAAAAAATGTATGTAAGTAGCATAATTCCTGCCGCAAAAACGCCAAAAAAAGCATTTCCCCCTATTTCTCCCCTAAAAAGATTTATACAAAATACTTGTAGTTTTCATTCGGAACTGATACTATAGAACAGATGAGCCAAAAAACCGCCCATTGTAATCAAATTTTGCAAAATCCCAGCTTAAAATTGCCACACCCTAATAAATGCGCCCCGTCAAGGGGCGTTTACGGGCACATGCGGCATGGTGAGAGGCCCAATAAAAGTCCCAGTTATGAAAAAATGTTTCAGGCCGAAGACAGAATGACGGCAAAGGTCAAAGTCAATCAGGCAACAGGCAACAGGCAACAGGCAATTATACTCACTCTTTAACTAGTCGTGTCAATTATCCAATAGCATATATTCTCTCTCTTTTTAGTATTTATTTTCAATCAGACAGTTTTTATTCTCATTATTTTGGTATAAAGCCGGATTTCTGCGTATGCGGAAAGACCGGCTTTTTTTATACAAATCACAAACGGAGGAACGTGTTATGAAAAACACAATCAGAATTTTAGGAATTATCAGTTTGATACTGGTAGTCGGATTCACTTTTTTTTCTTGCGACTCAGGCGGCGGCGGTGGTACGCCGATACCAATCCTCACTCCTGAACCGCCACCACCCTCGCTTGACGGCACTTGGATGAATAGCAGCGGGAGGAAAATTTTTGTAAGCAGCAATACAGGTATTATCTTAGATATTGGCACTACTAGCGGTATTGGGTTAGATGCTGTAAACAAAGGATATGTTAAAGTTGGCGACTCGTATTGGAAGGATATAAAAAGTACAGGAACCTTAACATGGTCTTGCCAACTTTTACAAGTTCTATTTAATACGTCTAACCCTAATGTTGCTATAGGTACAGGTTGGACAAATTGCACAATCACCATGAGCGCAAACGGACAAACCATAAATGACGGCGGTACCACTTGGACAAGGCAGCAGCAGTAACGCAATAGTGTCGTAGCGCAACGATGTCAGAGTTGTTCAGAAACATCAGTTTCTGAACAACTCTAATAACTAAGGAGTAAATCATTAAAACAAAAAAAATAATAATAGGGATTATGGCATTGGGAATAACGCTTCTGGGCGCCTGCGCTTCAGCCCCCCCTTTCATAGTTTTAAAAGAACCGATAAAGCCGGACGGCAAAAGCGCGTTAGTTGTTTTCCTGCAATCCGGTTCTACAGAAGCCCAGATTTGGGACGGGGAAAAGCCGGTTGGAACGTTTAAAAATATGCCGTCTTCGTCAAGGTACTGCATGTACTGGAAAACAACGCCCGGAGCGCGTATTTTTGTGGCAAGATCAACCAATACTATTCACAAAAGAATGAACCTTCAGGCAGGCAGGACATACTACATTCGAATTTATGTTATACCTGCTCCGTATACCACCCCTATAACCATGGAGGAGTTAAGCATGCAGGACTACGACGAATTCATGAATAAGAGCAAATTTTTGAAAACAACAAACATTGAGTTTGACAATAAATGGCGGACGGAGTTTTTGGCGGAAAACAACGGAAAATGGCTGAAGGAAATAAGGGAGTATCTGAAAACCGCCAAATAAATTGGAACTTAGATGGCGCAGAGCACCTGACAAAATTCACACAAAGAACGCAAAGCCCCCTCTTTCCTTTCTTCCCTTCGTGATCTTTGTACCTTTGTGTCTTTGTGTGAACAGTGGCAAGATGCCACGCGCCGTTTGAGCTGTACTTTTACATAAACCTTGCCAGCCGCCCCCCGGTATGCTATAGTAAAAATCACCCTTGCGGGACAGGAGGACAGAATGGATGGTATATTAGCAATAGTCGGGGCGATTACCGGCATTTTGGGATTGGCTCTTGCTGTGTTTGTTGCCGTCAGGCAGAACAGAAATGACCGGCTTGCTTTTCTTTCAAATATCATATTCGATACAACAATAGACAGAGAGTCAAGACAGCCGTTTTATGATGAGTATATCGCCAAGAAAGGCAACGGCACTGTAGTCAAGTTTTGGCTGGTTGAAGGGAAAAAGCAACGAGAAGGTAGCACATAGGGAGCGCAGAGTGCCTGACACCCAATTTATATTATCCTATACTCATTGCCAGCAATATATAGTATCCCACAAAATAAGTGATAGGTTGTATTATTGCCAATATAATTTTAATATACATCTTTATAGATAATGTTTTATTTAATATATAATAAACCAATAAAGTTAAACATCCTACGCTTAAAATTACTATGATTCCATTTATAAGAAATTGATATTTAAATCCCACTAATAATGTGAAAATATTAATAAATATAATAAATAACAATGATGGTATAAATAAGAATAATATTTTCTTCGATACCAATATAAAATTTTTTTGAATAATATTTTTTATAAACAATATTATTCCCATGATAGATTTTATTATCGAATAATAGAACAATAAAACAGCCGTAGTTCTAAAATATAAGAACGTAAATATATTCATTTCCAATAAATCTAAATCCAGAATAATTAATAATGACAGAATTATCATTACTAAAAAATCCATAAATATTATTTTTTCCCTCATTTTTATCATTATAAATATTTTTCCCACTCTTCATAACTTATTTCTTTCCATATCTCGCCATTTTCATCCACTCCTGTTTTTTCCTGTAATTTTCTCTTATAAAAAGTATTAATATTATATTCTTTCTGACCATTACTATCTCTTATAATAAACTTATAAGCTATGCTTATTTCATCATCTTTATTACAATCAAAAGGAAGTTTTTCAAAACTAACTGAAAAACCATCAAAATATTCTTCCGGTGTATTATTTACCATAAATTTGCGCTCACTAAAAAAATTTCCATTGTATTTTCCGGCGGAAAATGAACTTGTATTATTAATAAAAGATGATTTATATTCACTTGAGTGAATATCTTTTGCTGATGTAGTAAATATATCGTATTCTTTTGAATTTGCCGATATTTTACATTCCAAAATTTCTATTTCAGTTATTTTACGATCCAATAAATCTATTTTTATCCATAAATTAACAGGAGGAACAGTATATGAATACGCTTTTGTAAAAGAAGCAAATTTTAATATATAATTTTGTGAATGAAGTCCGCTGCTTATTTGTATATATTCGGGAATATCCACATTAATTTGTTCTTCATAAATTATTTTTCTTTCTGTAATTTTTGTCCAAATAGCGAATATGGGAATATGTGTAAGAGGCGCAACACATGAGCCAAATAATAATATACAAAGGAACCCAAAAATAATAATTTTTTTCATCTGTGTTCCTTTAAGGAAGCAGCAGCTTTTCCAGTTCATCCACCAAACGCGAGAAATACTGACAGGCGGCCCGCACCGGCTCCGGCGCGCCCATATCAACACCGGCGATTTTAAGCGATTCTATGGGGAAGCGGGAGCCGCCTGATTTTAAGAAAGCGAAATAATCTTCACGTTCCTGTTTACCGCCGGAAACAACCCGCTGTGCCAATGCAAGGGACGCGGAAATGCCGGTGGCGTATTTGTACACATAAAAGGCGCGGTAAAAATGGGGAATCCGCAAACCTTCCAGATCGCTCGCTTCTTCAAATATCATTTCGGGGCCAAAGTATTTTTCCAGCAGTTTGCGGTATTCGGCGCGCAGGACTTCCAGCGTCAACGGCGTGCCGCTTTCCTCAAGCCGGTGGCTTATCATTTCAAATTCAGCGAACATCGTCTGGCGATACAGGGTGGCAAGCAGTTCATCGGCGCGTTTGTTCACCAGATACAGGCGCATTTCAGTACTGTCGGCGTTTTTCTCCAGATGACGGAACAGCAAGTCCTCGTTAAAAGTACTGGCGACTTCGGCTTCAAAGATTGTGTAGTTGTACTGCATAAAGGGATTGGAACGCGCCGAGTACCAGGAGTGCATCGAATGGCCGCCCTCATGGGCGAGGGTAAACACGTCGCGGATACTGTCTTCTTTATAGTTCATCAATATATAGGGGTCGCCTGAAAAACTTCCCGCGGAAAAAGCGCCGGAACGCTTGCCCTTATTCTCATAACGGTCGGCCCAGCGGCCCAAAAGCCCCCCTCGCAATGTAGAGATATATTCATCGCCTAACGGCGCAAGCGCCGCGGAAATCAGATCAACCGCTTCATTCCAGCTTGTTTTTCTTTTGACCGTTTGCACCAGCGGCGTGTATACGTCGTAGTGCCGCAGTTCCGGCAGTTTAAGCGCCCGCTTGCGTAACTTGTAGTAGCGGTGAAGCGCGTCAAGATTTTCGCCCACGGTGGCGACCAGGTTGTCATACACCGCTTCGCTGACATCATCGGAAAACAGCGCCGCCGCCCGCGCCGAGCTATAGCCCCGTATCCGCGCTTTAATCACGTCCTGTTTGACCGAACCGGAATAGAGGCTTGCCAGTGTGGTCTTGTGAGATTCAAAGCAATGATAAAATCCCTCGTAGGCGCGGCGGCGCAGATCGCGGTCGGGGTTTTCCATAAACACCGACCAGGTGGATTGGGAAAGGGGCCGCTTTCCTTCGGGGGTGTCAATCACGCCGAAATCAAAATCAACATTGGTCAGTACCGAAAAAGCGTCGCTCGGCGTCCCCTCTCCCTCGGCATGGAGGGCGATGATCCGTTCTTCCTTATCGCTTAAAATATGGGGACGGTAACGCAGAGTCCTTTGCAAATAAATACGGTAATCGGCAATGCGGGGGTGCGCGAGAAATTGTTCCATATCCTTTTCGGGAATGGCAAGAATCTCCGGTCCCTCCCACGCTCCGGCGGCCTGCGCCTTTGCCGCCGCCATCGTGATTTTTCCGCACATGGTTCTCGCCGCGCCGGAACCTTCGTCTTCAGTCTGCCTGAGGTCGGCATAGTAATACAAACGCTCGCCCAGTATGCCAAAGTCCCGGATAAAGTCCAGATAATCGGCAAGGTTTTCGGCGGATTTAGCCAGCGTCCCCTGAAAGGACGGAATCCTTTCCGCCATTTTTTCATAAACGCCAAGCGCCTCATTCCACGCCGCGTCATTGGCAAACAGTTTTGAAAGGTCCCAGGTATCCGCCTGCGCGATTTCTTCGCGGGCGGGAATGCGTATTGCTTCACTCATGGTTCACTATTGAAGAAACAGGGCAGGGATGTCAAGAGCGGGGCCGAACACGCCGGCATATAAAAGATCATAAATGTATTGTAAAATAACTGAGGCAAGGAGATTCTATGAACAAAAAAATAGTTTTAGGACTCACCTTAATGCTGATTATGGCGGGTTCAATATATTCACAACCGCAGTATGATTCTGAAAATGATTTTAATGTAGAAACTATTGATGATGGCGCGTCAATAAGAATTACCGGATATGCGGGAACAAAAACAGAAGTGCGTATCCCGCCGAAAATACAGAATCTGCCGGTTACGGAGATAGGGCAGGGGGCATTTTGGGATAAACAACTTACAAGCGTTGCTATTCCCGACGGCGTAACAGTTATTGGAAATGGGGCGTTTGGGAATAATAAACTCACTGCCGTTATTATCCCCGGCAGCGTAACTTCTGTCGGAATTGACGCGTTCAGGGATAACCAACTTAAAAGCGTTACCATTCCCAACAGCGTAACTTCTATCGAGTCCTGCGCGTTTTACAGAAATCGGCTTGCCGGCGTTGATATTCCCGGCAGTATAACTTCCATCGGATACAGGACATTTTCCGGCAATGAACTTAAAAAAATTATTATTCCCGGCAGTGTAATTACCATCGGAAATGAGGCGTTTGAAAATAACCATATTGAAAGCGTTACCATTTCCGAAGGCGTAACTTCTATAGGAGCCGGGGCATTTAACAACAATTATATAAGAAGTCTTGTTATTCCCAACAGCGTAACTTTTATGGGAGCCGGGGCGTTTAACCATAATCATCTTTCCGGCGTTACCATTTCTGAAAATATAAAAGTTATACCACAATGGGCATTTGCGGATAATATGCTTACTGAGGTTGTCATTC
>Ga0268262_10000359_pt1 | contig 61263 bp, 52 predicted proteins | sample TergutNc150P3_FD_190354 | JGI IMG/M metagenome (GOLD analysis project Ga0268262, IMG submission 190354) | Nasutitermes corniger P3 segment gut microbial community from laboratory colony in Florida, USA - Nc150 P3 (SPAdes) (version 2) | ecosystem: Host-associated > Arthropoda: Insects >... | reverse complement strand
TTCCTTCTATCCCGACGCTTCGGTAAATAACCTTTAATTTTGGAGATAGTATTATGGGTAAAAAAGAAATGCAGGCAACTCAGCAAGAAATAGTAATTATAATGGAAAAAATGGCGAAGTAAAGTTAAATGCTGACTTCCGTAATGAAACGGTTTGGGCAACTCACAAACAAATTGCAGATATTTTTGGCATTGAACGCTCTGGCATAACCAAGCATATAAATAAAATCATATCTAGTGGCGAAATAGACAAAAAAAGCAATGTGCAATTTTTGCACATTCCAAATTCTGATAAACCAGTTGCGTTTTATAGTTTGGATATTATTTTATCTGTTGGTTACAGAGTAAATTCAAGAAAAGCAATAGAATTTCGTAAATGGGCAAATTCTGTACTGAAAGAATATTTATTAAAGGGCGTGATAATAAACCAATCTCGTCTAGACCAATTGAACAAAACAATAGAAATAATATCCCGTTCTTGTATTCCTGAAATATCTGTCATAGCAAGCATACTGCAAGATTACACAAAAGGTTTGGACTTGCTGGACAGTTACGACCATCAAGAATTTTCCAAACCCAAAAGCAAAAATAAAGGCAAATGGAAACTCACTTACAAAGAAGCTCGGAAATTCATTGACTCAATGAAATTTGGCAAAGAGAGTTCTCTATTCGGGCGAGAAAAAGACGATTCGTTTAAAAGTTCATTGGGAACAATTTACCAAACTTTTGATAGAAAAGAACTTTATCCAAGCATACAGGAAAAGGCGGCAAATTTGCTTTATTTAGTTGTGAAAAATCATTCCTTTACAGACGGAAACAAAAGAATAGCGGCTGCATTATTCGTATATTTTTTACACAAGAATAAGGCTTTGAAAAATAAAAATGAGCAATTATTAATAGACAATAATGCTCTAGCAGCCACTACTTTAATGATTGCTTTATCAAAACCTCAAGAAAAAGAGATTATGTGCAGTTTGGTAGTGAATTTTATATGCCAGCCTATTCTTAGGGCATAAATACGCAATCGGGTGAAATAAGTCTAACAGACACTTGGTAAAGGTTTTGTATAATACGGCTCCGCCTTAGCAATAAAATACAGCAACCAAAACATAGTAGCCGACTCCTCCGCAAGAGAAGGCAAAGTAGGAATACCAAGCAACCTAACCTCGCCATACGGGTTCAGCTATGGGATAAACGCAGTGCCGAAGTAGGTTGAGTTGTGCGTTTTGGGGTCTCATATTTGACATTTTTGTGCATTTTTTAGCAAATTCCACTTGCCAAAACCAAAAAAATTTACTATATTTATATTGCCTGTTAAAAAGCGGGTACCTCCTGCCTCTAATGTTGGGGGCGGGCAAAGTCCATAGGGAGACATTTATGGGTATAAAAGACTATGAAACCATGGTGGTTATAGATGCCATGATTTCCGATGAAGCAATAGAGGCAGAGATAACCACTGTTGAAAAGAAAATACAATCGCACTCCGGCGAAATAAAGAGATGCGACAAATGGGGCAAGCGCAAGCTGGCATACATCATCCGCAAACAAACTCACGGCTTTTATGTAATATTCTATTACAAAGCGAACAGCGATGTTGTTTTGGATTTGGAACGCGGCTTTAACATAAACACAAATATTTTGCGTTTTTTAACCCTTGCAGATTTCCCCATGACCGAAATAATTTACAACCAAGACCACGTCAGCAGCGCAGACGATGCAGTTGGCTTTGACATAGACTATGGAGAAGACTGATGAACTACGAAGATAAAAAGAACGAACGCACAAGCGTTCCGCGCAAAAAAAACTGCTGGTTCCACGAAAATAAAATCAGCTTTATAGACTACAAAGACGAAGCTATACTTCGCCGTTTCCTCTCCGACCGCGGCAAAATATTGCCACGCCGTTTGTCTGGAACCTGCGCAAAGCACCAGCGCGAATTAGTAGAAGCCATTAAACGTGCCCGTCATGTAGCACTCTTGCCCTTTGTGGCAGATTCTTTAAGGTAGGGGAGGAACTATGGAAATTATTCTTAAAACAGATGTTGCGCATTTGGGCAAAATGCTAGACGTGGTTAATGTTAAAAGCGGATATGCCCGCAATTACTTGTTCCCTCGCAAGCTCGCAGTGCTGGCTTCCAAAGAAGCAAAACACTCACTTGAGAAAAATCGTGCTGCTATGGAAGCCCTATTCCGCAAGGAACTTGCCATTTCCGAAGATATTGCAGCAAGAATAGCCGCTATCCAGTTGACCATAGAACGTAGCGTTGTGGAAAACGAAAGGCTTTACGGTTCTGTTTCGGCAACCGATATTGCAGCGGCTTTAAAGGCTCAAGGTTTTGACATTGCAAAAAGGCATGTTGTGCTTGAAGAACCAATAAAGCAACTTGGCAATTACTCTGTTCAAATCAGGGTATTTTCGGGCGTGGAAACAACGGTTTCTGTTTGGGTGACCAATAAGGAAAAGTGATATTTACTCAATTCTATCGCTTATCTTTGACCAATTCAAAACATCTTTGCGTAAAATATAAAGGTAGCCTGCTTCTAAAATAAGCAGGAATACCATTAATATAACGAACAAATCCCAACCACCGTGCAAAAACTCAATGGCGAGAGGGTAGAGAAAAGCCACTTCCAAATCAAAAACTAAAAAGAGCATTGCCACCACATAATATTTCACAGGGAATCTCTCTGAAGCAGAACCTATCACTTTTGAAAGCCCACATTCATAAGCGTCTGTTTTAACCTTGTTTTTCAGCTGAGTTTGCGGAGAAAGCACCCAGTTAGCAAACATCATTCCAAACGGAACAGCCACAGCCATAAGCCCTAGCACAAATATCGGGAAAAAAATGTCAAAAATTTCCATTTAGGTAATGTAGTAAATTCAACGCGCTAAATTCTCTCTGAACTTCTTGAACAAATGCAGAGAATCGTGAGGGCCTGGGGCCGCTTCGGGGTGAAATTGAATGGAAAATACATTTTCGTTTTTCAGTTTCAAGCCTTCAACGCTGCCATCATTTAGGTTTAGGTAGGTTATCTCTGCTTTGTCTTCAATTCCCTGCGGCATAATCATATAGTTGTGATTTTGAGAGGAAATTTCAATACATTTGCTAGAAGTGTCCATAACAGGATGGTTGCAGCCGTGATGCCCGAATTTGAGTTTTTGCGTTTTGCCACCGAGCGCAAGCCCTATAATCTGGTGCCCCAAACAAATTCCCATAATTGGAACCTTGCCCAGCAATTTTCGCACATTCTCTATGGCATAGCCAACAGCAGCGGGGTCGCCTGGACCATTGGAGAGAAACACTCCATCGGGTTTCATTGCCAAAACATCTTCCGCACTTGTTTTTGAGGGAACAACGCTCACTCGCATTCCTGCCAATTGCAAATTTCTAAGAATATTGTATTTAATTCCAAAATCATAAGCCACAATATGCAAATCGCCATCGGTATTCCATTCATAAGCCTTTTCGCAAGAGACAACGCTTGCGTAGTCTTGGTTGTCTATTCCGGGCCAGGCATTTGCTTTGGCAATGGCTTCTTCTGCGCTTAGGTTGCCGCTGGTGCATAAAAATGCTTTTTGCGCACCGCTTTCACGTAGTTCTAAAGTGAGCATACGGGTATCTATGCCTGCTATTGCGGGAATATTGTAGCGAATAAGGGCATCTTTTAAAGATTCTTGGCTGCGCCAATTTGAGGGTTCGTTTAATTCTCTGATAACAAAACCTGCTGCGAAAAATTTTCGCGATTCCATATCTTCTTTATTAACGCCGTAGTTGCCTATTTCGGGAGCGGTCATAACCACAAACTGCCCTGCATAAGAAGGGTCGCTTAAAATTTCTTGGTAGCCGCTCAAACCCGTGTTGAAAACCGCTTCGCCGCAAATATCTAAAGGGGCACCAACAGAATAGCCGTGAAATACGCTGCCATTTGCCAAAGCCAAAAAGGCTTTTTTCTCTCTTTTTTCTTTAAAGTTCATTGCTACCTCCTCTCGCATTAATAGCCGCCCTTAGCAAGCCCACAAACAACGGATGCGGTTTATTTGGGCGGCTTGTGAATTCGGGGTGAAATTGAACGCCCACAAAAAAGCGGTCTCCAGATAGCTCAACTGCTTCAACAAGGTTGCCGTTTAGCGATGTTCCGCAAATCACAAGACCTTTGCTTGTTAGAATTTCTCGGTATTCGTTGTTGAATTCAAAGCGGTGGCGGTGCCTTTCGCTTATTTCGTCACGACCGTAGAGTTTGTTTAATAGTGAGCCTGGGGCGGTTTTGCAAGGGTATGCACCCAAACGCATGGTGCCGCCGCTGCCCACCAAGCCTGCTTGGTCTGGCATAAGGTCAATTACTCGGTGGGGGGAGGTTTCGTCGAATTCGCTTGAATGAGCATCTTTGAGTTCGCAAACATCACGCGCAAATTCAATAACAGCAATTTGCATACCTAGGCAAATGCCCAAATATGGCACATTGTTTTCTCTTGCATATCGGCAGGCGGCTATTTTTCCATCAATGCCTCTATCTCCAAAACCACCCGGAACTATCATTCCATCTATTCCGCCAAGTATTTCTTTGGCGTTTTCATTAGTTATGTTTTTACTGTCTATCCAGTTTATTTTCACATTTGCACCCACTTCAAACCCTGCGTGGTTCAAACTTTCAATAATGGAAAGATAGGCATCGTGGAGTTGCACATATTTTCCAACAATGGCAATGCAAACTTCTCTGTTTCGTGTTGCAACTTTTTGCATCATATTTTGCCATTCGCTCAAATCTGGTTCGGGAGCGGTGAATTTCAATTCACGGCAAACAACATTATCCAAGCCGTTTTTGTGAAGCATAAGCGGTGCTTCGTACAAAGTGGGTAGAGTTATATTTTCAATTACACAGTCCGGTTTTACATTGCAAAAAAGTGCTATTTTTTCTTTTATGCCATTGTTGATAGGTTCGTCTGCTCTCGCTATTATTATGCTTGGCGAAATTCCCATTGCGCGGAGTTCTTTTACCGAATGTTGAGTGGGTTTTGATTTATGTTCGCCAGAGCTTTTTAAATAGGGGACAAGAGTTACGTGGATAAATAGGCAATCATCGTTGCCTTTATCCAGCCATATTTGCCTAATGGCTTCCAAAAATGGTTGGCTTTCAATATCGCCTGTTGTGCCGCCAATTTCTGTAATCATCACATCGGCTTTGCTACTAGCTGCTCCTGCATATATAAATTCCTTTATCGTTTCCGTAACGTGCGGAATCACCTGTACCGTTCCTCCCAAATAACCACCAGCACGTTCCCTTTCAAGCACATTCCAAAACACCTTTCCAGATGTTAGGTTGCTGAGTTTTGTGAGATTTTCATCTATAAAACGCTCATAATGCCCCAAATCCAAATCTGTTTCCGCACCATCATCCGTGACAAATACTTCGCCGTGCTGAAATGGACTCATAGTCCCAGGGTCTATGTTCATATAAGGGTCTAATTTTTGAGCCGCAACTTTCAAGCCACGCTGTTTGAGCAACCTGCCAAGAGATGCAGCGGTAATTCCTTTGCCAAGCCCAGAAACTACACCACCCGTTACGAAAATATATTTGGTCATTTCGGTAAATGTAGAAAATCCCAAGCCCTAACTTCTCTATTTTCCACAAGCATTCCGGCTCGCTTTCTAAAAATAGCAGCAGCAGCTATCATAGCACCGTTATCTGTGCATAAATCCAGTGGCGGGTAAATCAAATTTATTCCGTTTTTTGTCGCTCGCTCGGTTAATAGTTCTCTAAGCCTGTTATTTGCGCTAACACCACCGCATAAAATGAGGTTTTCCACATTGTTTTTTTTTGCCGCATTTACCGCTTTCAAAGACAAGATATCTGCTATAGCCTCTTGAAGGCTTGCACAGATGTTTGCTAGATTTTCCTTTACAAATTCTTTGTCTTTTGTTTGAATATAACGGCTAACTGCGGTTTTTAAACCGCTAAATGAAAAATCAAAAGAAGCGGAATCGTTCAAGGCTCTTGGGAACTCAAAAAAATTTTTGTCTCCATTTTTCGCAAGTCTGCTGATTTCTGCGCCAGCGGGGTAGTCAAGCCCAAGCAATTTCCCGCTTTTGTCAAAAGCCTCGCCTGCCGCATCATCTCTTGTTTTGCCAATATAGGAATATTTAAATACGGGTTTTAGCAAAACCAATTCCGTGTGCCCACCAGATACTATCAGAGCTATAAAACTCTTATCTGCTAACCACTCTCCATTAGAGAGCATTGCAGAGCAAATATGCCCCTCTAAATGATTTATTCCATAACATTCAATGCCCAAATCTTTTGCTAACCCTTGTGCAAAATTTGCACCAACCAATAACGAACCCATTAAACCAGGGCGAGCGGTAAAAGCAATTTGCTCAATTTTTTCAATGCTTATTTTTGCTTGTTCAAGTGCCTGTTCAAGCACAGGGACAATTTTTTCTAAATGCGCTCTGGAAGCAAGTTCTGGCACAATTCCACCCCAGGCTTTGTGTTCGTTTATTTGGCTGTAAAGGCAGTTGGAGAGTATTTCAATTGACTCTTTGTTTTCTTGCAAAATAGCGCAGGCAGTATCATCGCAACTGCTTTCAATTCCGAGCCAAATCATTGTGATTCATTTTCTACAAGGCGGAATTTTTCGGGAAGAATTTGCCAACTGGTGACAGTTTGCGCAATATGTACCGTTGGGCTAAGTTCCTCTTCGTTTTCAATGGAAAATCTTGAGAATTCAATATAGAGATTTATGTCTTGTGGTTCTATTTTAGAGAGTAAATCTTTTCCCCCAGAAACTTCAACATTAGCTTTTGAAGGTGAAAGAGAATATGCGCTTCTATCAAAACTGCCTATTAAGCGCACAGGAATATCATAGAATATTTTGTGGTCTAAAGGTTCAATTTGAACTTGTAAAAATACGGTTGTGTCTGCTATATCCACTATGGAACGGAGTACAGATAAATCTAGCTTTACCGGCAGTGAATTATTCCATTTCAAGTCTGTTAAGGAAATTTCTTCGGTTGGAATGTACATTATTTTTGCTACTGTGCTTCTTGCTCCAGAAATATAAACGGAATCTGGCACAATTTCTGGTGCATTTAAAAAAGTAAAACCTGGTGCGGCTTGGGTGCGAACTTTGGATTGCACGGGTACTTTTTGTTCAATTCTTGTATCCAATTCAACGCTTAAGGAATTTGTTTGTCTAATGCGCTGCATTTTAAGGTTCGGTATGCTTGGAGATACAAAGTTTATCCTTTCGCTGGATATTCTGGAATATCCGAGCGGCATATTTTTTAAATCAACCTCAATTCTTGCAGAACGATTTAACTTTAAGTGAATTAGGCTTATTGCCCTTCCCTCTAATTGCACAGTTATCACTGGAACCAAGGGATAAACAAGAGCCATATTGTCTTGGAGATTTATAATTCTAACTGGCAATTCAATGTCGGCTTTTGCATCTTCTTTTGAAACAACGCCAAACCAAATTATAAAACCGCATAAAATGGACAAAAATTTTAAAGAATGCTTTGCGAAGAATTCTTTTATTATTTCAAGCATCAGCAACCTTTAAGCAACACCCAGTTTCTTTTGGTAAGAACTTAGTGATTCAATGGCGTTTGTTAAAATGTGAATGAAGTCTTGCGCTCCAGCAGCCTTGAGTTCTTCGGCTTCTTTGGGGTTGCCAGCAACTATGCGAATTATTTTTGGGAACTCTTTTTCAAGAGCAGGGAAAATTTCCTTTGCTAGTCCCAAATATTCATCGTCTTTGGAGCAGAGAACAACAATTTGTGGGGTATTCTTTTTAACAAGCTCAATACCTTCTGCAACGTTTGGAATGCCGTTTGTATCTATAACAGTGTAGCCTGCGCAGCCAAAGAAGTTTTTGATGAATGTTGCGCGAGCGAGCCTCATAGCTAAGTCTCCGGCTGTCCACAAGAATACTTTTGGTGCGCTTCCAGTTTTTTTGGCATATTCTTCTGTTTGCAAGCGAAGTTTCTCAAAGACTTCTGCACCGCGCCGGATGCTCAATTTTTCAACTGTGGTTCCTTCGCCGCCTTCGGCTTTGGGAGAATCATCGGTCTTTTTAATTTTATCGCTCATTTTCTCAAGCAAATTCGGATATTGGTTTGTGCCAATGAATACTTCTCTGCGCTGCATTATCAATTTTTCTTTTTGCTTTTGAGTTTCTGCAAGTTCTTTTTGAACGGAGCCGCTTAAAAGAGATGCGAGCAAACCGCCTTGACTTTCAATCTTTTTGAATGCTTCCAAAGATTTTGAGGCAATTTGGTCGGTTAGGCTTTCTACGTAATAAGAGCCGGCAGCTGGGTCTATTATTTTGTTGAAACGGCTTTCGTTTTTGAGCAAAAGCTGAACATTGCGAGCAATGCGGCAGCTGAATTCGTCTGGTGTTTTGAATGCGGCATCGTAAGGGATAACGGTTATGGCATCTGCGCCTGCTATGGCGGCACTCATTGCCTCAGTTGTTACGCGGAGCATATTCACATTTGGGTCAAATACGGTGGAGTTCCACATTGATGTGCTTGCGTGAATTTTTGCAGTTCCTGTTACTCCATATTTTTTGAGTATGTTTGCCCATAAAACACGGAACGCGCGGATTTTTGCAATTTCAAGGAAATATCTTGAGCCAACGCTGATGCTAAATGTTATTTGGCTAGCAGCCTGCTCTGCGGTTAGACCTTCGTCTGTTAGGGCGTTCATGTATTCCAAGCCTGTACTCAAGGCTATGCTGAGTTCTTGAATTATATTTGCACCTGCATTGTGATATGGGTGAGACTGAACAGTTATGGCATTTACGGCAGGTAAATTTTTAACGGCAAAGGCAGCCGCTTTTGCCGCTTCTTTTAAGATGGAATCTTTTGCAACACTTATTTTGCCTCTTTGAGCGAGTTCCGTTAGAGGGTCGTAAATTATGCCGCCTTTTGCGGATTTTGAGCATTTGGAGAGAAGCGTTAGAGCGTGTTCTGCTTTTGTGCCAAAATTGAGATAAACAGGGGTTTTGCTCAAATCTATGCCATTTAGGAGGGCGTTTAGGTCTTCTTGTCCATTTTTAAAGCAAACGGCTTCTGCACCGCGTTCCAAGGCGTGTTTTGCGGCTGAGTTTGCAGCGGCTACGTCTTGTTCGTAAATATCTTCTCTTATTTCCCAGTTATTGTCGGTTTTTTTTGTGCCTCTGGCAAAGGGGAACTCGCCGGGGAGGTTGTTCAAAAGCCAAGATATGCCGTCTGTGTCGGACTTGCGGTAGTATGGCTTAACGGAAATGCCTTCTAGTGTTTTCCATATCAGCTTTTTCTCGTAGTCTGCGCCTTTAAGGTCTGCCTGTATGGTGGATTCCCACTCTTCTGTGGAAACATCGGGGAACTCTGCGAACAATTTTTCTTGGCTCATAAATCCTCTTTTATAGAGATGCTAGGGAGAATATAGTAAAAAAATGTCTCTTTGCATAATTTTGCCAACAATTGTATGCCAAATGTTGGGTTTTCATATTTTTTGAGCATATTTCTTATATTTATAGCTATATTTATGTTGTAAAACCACAAAGAGGATATTTATGACCGACCAAGAATTGAAAGATTTAGTTGCCAGCTTTGCTGAAGATAGGAAGGAAGCCGCTGCTATAAATAGAGAAGCCGCTGCTATAAATAGAGAAGCCGCTGCTAGAATTAAAGAAATTGATCTCCTAATGAAGGAAAATGCGATTGAGCAAAAAGAAACTGATAGAATGATAAAAGAGCTATCTAGGCGAATGGGTGGCGTAGATGATAATATTGGCTCTCATGCGGAGCAGTTTTTTCAAAATATATTGACGGAAAAACTTACTTTCGCAGGGCAGAGATATGACAAAATGATACCTAACTTGGAATGCCGCAAAAATGGAGTTTCGCTGATAGAATTTGACATTGTTTTGGTGAATGGAAAATCCGTGGCTATAATAGAGACAAAACACAGGATACATCCTAAGTTCGTCAAGGAATTAGCAGAAGAGAGATTACCAAAATTCAGGGAGCTTTGGCCAGAATATTCTAAACACAAAGCCTATCTTGGCATAGCAGGCTTCTCATTTAATCAAAAAGTTTTGGAAGAAGCAGAAAAATATGGGATATGCGTATTGAGGCAGGTAGGCGATAGCATTGAGATAAAGACGAATAATTTGAGGGTTTATTAGAAATTCACACAAATTTCCTGCACCCCTCATAAGGCAAATTTCCGCCAAAAATATCCAATGCACTCCCTATAGTCAAATCCACCCTTCCTTTTGATAGCTCATTACAGGTTTCAAAGTCTTTCAGGCTGTTTGCGCCACCTGCGTAAGTTACGGGAATAGGGGAGTTAGCACCCAAGAATTTAATCAGTTCCAAATCCATACCTTGCTGCTTGCCCTCAACACCTGCTGCATGTACCAAAAATTCAAAACAATGCTCAGAAATCATATCCAAATTTTCTTTGCTTATGTGAAAATCGGTGATGGTTTGCCAGCGATTTATGGCTACTACCCATTTTTTTTGATCTCCATAGCAACTCAAATCCACTACCAAATGCTCTTTGCCAATTTTGCTGGACAAGGTTTTTAAATTTTCAAATGAGAATTTGCCGTTTGGGAATATATAGCTTGTGACTATTACTGCGGCGGCTCCTGCTTCCAAGTACTTTTCTGCATTTTCATCGTTTATTCCACCGCCTATTTGCATTCCGTTTGGGTAGGCTTTTAAGGCTTTTAAAGCAGCTTCTTCGTTGCCGCTACCAAGCATTATTATGTGCCCACCTTTTAAGCCGTCTTTTTTATAGAGTTCGGCATACCATTCTGCGGGTTTTGTGGAAATAAAATTGGTTTTAAGTTCGCTTTCGTTTTGCGAAAGCGAAGAACCAACTATTTGCTTTACTTTGCCATTATGCAGGTCTATGCAGGGGCGGAATTTGCTCATTAATATCTATCTGTTAATTCTTTTGGGCAATCAACCTTTTTATATTTGACATTTGGATTGTTCCAGCTAGCATTATCAGTTCCCAAAGTGTTTGCATACCAAAGGCAACCAGCTTTTAAATCTGGAAGATTTTTGAAAACATCTTCACACATTTTCTTTACGCAATTAACACTTTGCTGGCTGTATTCCCAGCCGCATTTACCTCTAAATCCACCATAGCGTACACCCATATCCGGATTGCTTACGCCACTATTTGTGACTTGCCTTGTTAAAGCATCAAAATCGCCAACGCCACCACCCGGAATCATAATGTCAAATTTACCATTTATGCCTCCAATATTGGTTTTCATAGCAACCATAACCTCTCCATTTGGGAAATTCAATTGATAGCAGTCGCCGCATTGACCGTCATTAACTGCAACAAAACCAAAGCTTACATTGCCCACTTTCCAAGGGGCCTGGTTCATGCAGGTAAAGGCGGTTCCACCATCACATGCGCTTCTGTCGCTATCGTTATGACCAATTCTAGCACCTGTGATGTTACAGGCATTGGCTTGCTTGCCGCCTTTGCCACTCCAAGAGCAACTCGGTTTGCAAGCATCCCAATACTGGGTTGTTTGTCCGCTTTCGTTTCCAGGTGATGTTGGTGTGTAGCTAGGTGTGCCGCTGTTGCCTGCCGAAGAAGTGCCACCGCCAGATGTTGCACTAGAGGAACTTGGCTTGGAAGCAGAAGAAGTTCCCGGAGTTGGAGAGTTGCCATTGCAACTCGGTGTGCCGCCAGTTACGGTGAAATCTGCGTAGTAATCAGACGCATAGATATAATATCCGCCATCTGCTTTTGCGACACTGCCCAAAACAGTAGCGCAAGGTTGCTGACCCCAGCCTGAATTGCCGCATTTATCTATCTTTTGTCCGTTCACAGTGGCATTGTTGAAATTTCCTAGCATTGTAGCTGATGTTGCAAATGTGCAAATCCCTGAGCCAGTTGCACTATTTAGGCTTGCTGTTTTTACGTTGCTGAAAGCAGTACCGTTGCACCAAGTTGTTTGATAAGCGCAAGTGGGTATGGTGGGTATGGTGGGTATGGAAGAACTGCTTGACACAACCACCGCTGAGGAAATTGCCACAGAAGATGAAGAACTGATAGGCGTGGCGGCTATAGAAGAAGAAGAAACAACGGGATTGGAATCTTCAAGGCTGCTGGAAGAACTGATTGGATTATCAACGATAACAGAACTGCTGGAATATTCAGTAGGAGGATCGCTGAAACTGCTGGAACTAACAACAGTATTGTTAGAATTGCTGGAATGGACAGGACCGCTAGGATTGCCTACGTTTTGTAAATCTGGGTTCTCATTATTGGAACACGCAAAGAAAACTCCGCCTATTGCAAAAGCTAGCAAAAGCAAAATTCCAAACACCTTTTTCATAATACCTCCTAATACTTACTTGTTAATTCCGATGGACAAGTAACTTTCTTATACTTAACAGTTGGATTGTCAAAGCTTTGCATACTAGTGCCCAAATTGTCTGCATACCAATTGCAACCAGCTCTCAAATCTGGAAGGTTTTTGAAAGTTGCATCGCATTTTTGTTTTACGCAACTCGCAGAATTGTTGCACGCGAGCCTAAATCCACCATAACGGCTACCCATATCTGGATTGCTTACGCCACTGTTTTGAACCTGCTTTGTTAAAGCATCAAAATCACCAGCACCACCGCCCGGAATCATAATATCAAATTTAGCACCTTCGTTCAAGTTTCCTGTATTGCTATTCATAACAACCATAACATGGCCGTTGGGGAAATCTAATTGATAGCAGTCGCCGCATTGTCCCATAGGAATTGCAGCATAACCAAAGCTCACATTGCCAACTTTTCTAGGAGCTTGGTCCATACATGTAAATGAAGGTCCACCATCGCATGCGCTTCTATCATCGTTCTTGGCTTTGCCGCCACCAGATATATTGCAACTGCTGGCTCTTACACCAGATTTGCCACTCCAAGCGCAACTTGGTTTGCAAGCATCCCAATATTGAGTTGTTTTTGCAGTTTCGTTTCCGGGTGCTGTTGGCGTGTATGTGCTGCCGCCACCGCCATTACCGCTTGAAGAACTCGGAGTGGTTTGTTGAGCGTTAACTGTTATTGAACCTGTACAAGTAGCAGTTTGATTGCTGCCACCACAGCTTGCGGTTGCAGTTATATTGTTAATTGTCTGTGCTGTGTTGATAGCACTGTTAATGGAAGTTGGGCTCCAAGTGATATTAGTAGCCGCAGCGGAACCACAGGTCACTGATGGCTTTGTTGGAGTTTGCCCAACTGTTATCGATTGCGCAATATTGCCGCAAGTGAGTTTGTTGCCAACCGTCAATGTGCCGCACGTTGCGGTTTGACCGTTGCAATCACCGGAACTTACCGTTACTTTGATATTATTGAAAGTACCTGATTCTGGACTGCTCCAGTAAGTGGGGGCACCACTCCAAGAAAGCCCACTTGTGATGTTGGTGCTGCCACAAGTAACAGTAGGCGCCGTTACCGAAATGCCAGCGGTTACATTTTGTGGTGAGGGGTTACCACAGGTTAATTTTGGGCTAACTTTTATAGTTCCGCAAGATGCTGCTTGTGTGCAAGACCCTGTTGCATTTGCAGATACGGTATAAGTGTTTGCTGTGGGGTTATTCCAAGTGGGTGCCCCTGTAAAGGCTGGGCTAGAAACGGTGGTATTTCCGCATTTTACGGTTGGTTGTGTAATTGCAGTTCCTGCAATTCCTGTTGCAGCTAAACCTGTGCAGGTTAGGGCAGTGGAGGAGGCAGATGGAGCCGCGCTAACTGTTAAGGTTCCGCAACTAACGGTTTTGTTTCCGCCGCAATTTGCCGTTGCTGTCACGTTAAATGTACCAGCAACAGGATTGCTCCAATTAGGTGCGCTCGCAAAGGTAGCAGAGGCATTATCGCCATTGCATTTCACGGTTGGTTGTGAGATTGCTGTTCCTGCAACCCCTGTTTGAGCAAGGCCTGTGCAAGTTAAATTGTATGTTGTGCCGACACCGCTGTTTTCTGTGCAAGAAACTTCTTTATACCAATATTGGTCGCTTACATTGCCGCCTTGCCAAATCCAGCCTTGAGAACAATCATTGCCACGGTCGGGATTGCAGGTATAGCATTTAGAGCCTACTTTAATGCAAGATTTTGTGCCATTAGGTGGGAGACCATCCATTGGTGCCACGCAAGTACCTGTGTTTCCACCAGCGACAGAAGAAGAAGAAGCTCTGGAAGAACTGCTTACAGGAGTTACAGGAGTGCCAGGGCAAGATGGTTGACCTCCAGTTGTTTGGAACTTTTGCCCTGCCCACTCTGGAATGTAAATATAATAGCCACCATCCACTTTTGCCACGCTGGCAAATTTTGTGGCACACGCTGTGGCATCGCCCCATTCACCTCCACCGCATCTTGAAGCGGAACCATTTGCAAACTGTTTGCCATTTATAGAAATTCCAGCACTTTCGTTTCCTATTTGTGTAATTGCTGTTGCATATATGCAGTTAGGACGTTCTTGCCCCTTATCTGTGGCACCTACGTCTGCTGCATCCATACTTGTTTTTTTCACATTTTCAAAAGTTATTCCACCGCACCAACTGGGCTGGTAAGCGCAATTTGCACCTGGGTCGGTTACTTGGGGAATGTGTGAACTGCTAGAGGAGATTCCAAGTGCAGAAGACGAAGAAGGTGAAACAGGCGTAGAGGAGGAGGAAAAGGAACCGACAGAGCTTTGGTCTTGTGAACTGCTAGATCCATTATTTGCAACCTCGCCGCCAGAACTGCTGGAGATTTCTTGGTTTTGCGAATCGCTGGAATTTTCTACGGAATCACTGGAATAATCAGGGCTATCAAAACTGCTGGAACAAGAGCCTATATCACTAGAACTATTAGCGTTCATTTCTTCTTCTGGTGTTTTTTCAGTACAAGCAAAAAAAACTATGCACACTACAAAAACAACCAAAAACAAGAATTCTGGCCCTTTTTTCATACAGCCTCCTTAATTTAACATATCTTCACTAATATATATTATTTATCTGGCAAAAACTCATTTTTTGACAAAAAAAACGGGTTTTAACCAAATTTTAACACTATTTTAACAAATTGAAGTGATATTAAAGTGATATTTTTATAAAAAATCTCCATTCAAGGGGGGAATGTTGATTGTTTAAATTCCGTTTCCAAAATAACTTCTTCCATTTTGGTACCGTCCATTTTTTTTATCCTAAATGTGTAGCCTTGGATTTGAACTGTGGTTCCAGTTTTTGGCAAAGAACCAAGGGTGTGCTGTATAAGTCCGGAAAGGGTCTCTATATGCTCATCTTCTTCTATGTCAAAATGAATACCCATTCGGTCTTCCAAATCGGAAAGGGTAATTAGAGGGTCTAGCATATATTGCCCAGATGGCAGTTTAACAAAGCCCATATCTTCTTCTGAATCGTCTTCGTCATTTATTTCGCCAACTATCTCTTCCAAAATATCTTCCATAGTGGCCAGTCCTGCGGTGCCTCCATATTCGTCAACAACTATAACCAAATGGTTGTTGCTCTCCCTGAGTTCACGCAAAAGTGAGTCTAGCTTTTTTCCTGTTGGCACAAAAACAGCGGGGCGCACCAGTTTTTCCAAATCAAAAGATTCATGCGCTCTCTCGGTGTACCACGCCAAAAATTCTCTATTGGAGAGAATACCTATTATGTTATCTATGGAACCTAAATACACAGGCAAACGACTGTGCCTTTCGCTGTTCAGGAGCTTTATAACATCTGGGAGCGGGGTTTGAACATTTATTGCGTGCATTTCAACGCGAGGGGTCATTATTTCCCGCACGGGAGTATCTCCAAAATCGAAAATATTTCTTATCATCTGCTTTTCTTCTTCTTCTAAAGCAGAATGGGAGTCTTCGTTGTTCATGGCTGCTTGCATGGATTCTGGCAAAAAAGACAGCCTGCTATCGTAACCCAAAATGCTCAAAAATAATTTTTGCAAAAGCAATTTGATTTTTGCGCTTGGCCAAAAAATATATTTGAGAACTCTGTAGGTTTTTATGCAGAATTTTAAAAGAGAATCCGGGAATCTGAGTGCTAAAATTTCGGGGATAAAGAAAATTAAAACATATATGCCAAAAAGCCCAGCAAGCCCAATATACCAAATATCATTAAATTTAGAATCTAAAAGGGCAAAAGCTATGAGGCATGGTACAAAGCGGCCTTGAAAAACAATTTCTTTGAAATCTGCGCTACCAAGAATATTGTCTAGCTCGTTTTCTGTTTTGCGGGTTAAGTGAAAAACATGGCTTATGAGAGAATAAATAAAAGCCAAAAACAACAATGCCGCCGAAGCGGCAAGGATTAAAATATCACCTAGGTCCATCAGTATTGGCCTACCAGGACTCGAACCTAGGCAAACAGAGTCAGAATCTGTTGTGCTACCACTACACTATAGGCCAGGGTTTTCATTTAGTTTATTCTACCCTGTAAACGACCGGCAAAAGAGAAATCTTTTGTATTGTTTTCGCTCTGTAGGCCTAAGTTAATAGTGAAACGATCGTTGAGTTTCTTTTGAGCATAAATGGAATACTGCACTGGCAACACACCATTTTTACTACCCTCTTTATTATAGTAGAAACTCCTTATCTCTTTACCATTTTCATCATAGCCATACTTTGTTTGGTTTTTGCGGTGTGTTTCGAATTCGCCTTCAATCACAAGTTTATCCAAACCGTGGTAAAGGTTGAAATCTAAACCCAGCAATACGGGGAGAGCCGTACGGCATCCTTTTTCGTTGTCAATTTTGCCGTTGTCTGCGCGAGTAGAATCGCCAATCTGGTCGTCAATACCGATTAAAGCGGCTTCAGCAAATAGGTTAAGGCTTTTCAAAATGTTGACTTCTTTAACCAGTGGAACGCTGAATCCAAGGTCAACAGTATGGGTTACATCTCCATATCTGCTGTAAATTTCATCAAATATATTGGAGCGATAACCAATGCCTATATCCGTATTTTCAAAACCCGCAAGGTTTTTAAATCCGAAATATACACGTAAATCACCGTGGTTCAAGTGGTTATCACCGCTGATCAAGGCTATATCCAAGGAAATATTTTCGGAGAAATTATTTAAACCAAATTGCAAGGCATTTTCTGGTGAATAGGTGCTCATAAAACCTTTTGCCCTATAGCTCACGGAGCTACCCACAGGGTTCATGTCTTTTTTGGCATCCACATAACCACCAAATGTTTTGCTTCCAAAACGGGTGGTATTATCCCAACGACCTACTTTTATATTAACGTAGTCGCCTCTGTGCCAAGCCCAAGCCTCGTAAAGCTGGAATACATCTCTGAGTTCTAGTTTGCCATAGCGATCTCTTGAAGACTGTTCTATAACAGAAGATTCATTATCGCTAGTGGGCTGTTTGCCATAAAGTTGACCTGGATACATGCGCAAATGCACTTTTCCAATAAAGTTATCGGACTCAGTTAAAACCATAAGGTTTGCTCTGCCCCACCAAGTGTCCAGATTATCGTAGCCCCACGAAGGATCTGCGGGAATAGCAACAGTACCATCTTTATTTTTCTCGCCTTCAAAGCCTTTGGTTATAGGCATAATTTTTCTGGCTTGAATTTCAAAGTTCGCAGGAACGTCAACAATGGCAAAGTCATTTTTTGGACTGCGGATAGTGCCCCTTCTTTTCTTTTTTGGTTCAATGAGCAGAACAACGGTGCTATCGCCCTTAGGAGCGGTAGCTTCTGCAACTGGTGCAGGTGCAGGTTGTTCTGTTGCAACAACTGGTGCAGGTGCTGGTTCTGCTGCAACGGGAGCAGGTGCAGGAGTTGGAGCATGTGCCGCAGGTGCGGGTGTTACTGCTGGAGTATGTGCTGCAGGTGCAGGTGCTGGCGCAGCAGCTGGATTATGTGCCGCAGGTGCAGGTGTAGCCGCAGGTGCTGGTGCTGCCGCTGGTGCAGGTGCAGTTGCCGCAGGTGCGAGTGCTGCTGGTGCAGGCGTTGCTGCTGGTGCAGGCGCTGCTGCTGGTGCAGGTGCTGCCGCTTTGGGAGCTGGTGTAGCTGCTGGTGCAGGCGTTGCTGCTGGTGCAGGTGCTGCCGCTTTGGGAGCTGGTGTAGCTGCTGGTGCAGGCGGCGTTGCTGCTTTTGGAGCGGTAACTTGGGCATTGGCAACACCAAAAACGGCAAGAACTGCTAGAATAATAACAGGTTTGAAACTCTTATTCATCAAAAAATCTCCTTTAAAAGGTATGAGGTTCAAATATAGAAAATTAAAACCATACCCCAAACCCCAAACCCCAAACCCTATACCCTAAAAATTAGCGTTTACTAAATTAACCCTTCCTTGAACTACTTTGTAATATCTTATGGTTGCCAAATGAACGAGTACGATTCGGCTCGTTTGGCTGCGATTTTGGAGTTTAATGGTGCATCTCTGGCTTTAATACCAGAAAAAGCCGATATAATTTTGGTAAATACCTGCTCCGTTAGGGCAAAGGCAGAAGAAAGCGCAATAGCGAGAATTTGGGACCTTAAAAAATTGAAAATTGAGAATAAGGGCTTAAAAATAGGGGTTTTGGGCTGCATGGCAAAGAATAGGGGAGAGTCTTTGCTAAAAGACCTGCCATTTTTAGATTTTATATTACCCCCAGACGAATATCAAAAACTTCCCGAAATCCTGTTCCACAACCCAGCACCACAAACTCCTTATGCCAAGTTGAGCAACAAATACAGTGCCTATATAGCCATTCAAAGTGGCTGCAATATGCGCTGCACCTATTGCATTGTACCTTATGTGCGTGGCAGGGAGCAATATAGGGAACCCGCTTCTATTTTGAAAGAGATTGAGGCAGCCACAGTAGCAGGGGTTTCGGAAATTGTGCTTTTGGGACAAACGGTTAATGGCTATCGCTACAAGGGTTTAAGTTTTGCAGAATTGCTAAAACAGGTGGCGTGCATAAAAGGAGTGGAGAGAATTCGCTTTGTTAGCCCACACCCAATGCACTACACAAGCGAACTTTTGACTCTTTTGATGAGCGAGCAAAAAATAGCACCACACGTACATTTACCCGCTCAAAGCGGTTCAAACTCGGTGCTAAAAAAAATGAAACGTCAATACACAAGAGAGGCATATTTGAGCATAGTCCATTCTCTGCGTTCATTTAATCCTTTATACGGAATAACAACGGATATTATCTGCGGCTATCCTGGCGAAACAGAAGAGGAATTTGAAGAAACACTTTCGCTTTTAGAGGAGGCTAGATTTGATGGTGCCTTTATGTTTGCATATAGCCCAAGAGAGGGGACTCCTTCTGCGAGCGAAAAGGAATTGCTCACAGAAGAGGAAAAAAAATCTCGCTTGCAACGTGTTATAGATTTACAACATTCCATAACGCTTGAGAGAGCAAAACTTATGCTTGGCAGGCAAGAAAAAATTTTGCTTGAAAAACTATCTAGAAGAAATTCCAACGAATGGATTGGGAAAACCGGCAACTTTAAAAAGGTGATAATTCCAGCGCAACCGGAGTTTAAAGAGGGCATTTACGTGGACTGCGTTATTGAGGGCCTTAAGGGGCATACGTTAATAGGACGGGCCTGTACATTTAATACCAGTTGCTCCACTTATAGTAGTGAAGGTTGTTCGCTTGAACTGCTTTTGGTGTTGGCGGCAAGGGAAGAACTGCTTGGCTTATTGCCGGGCTGAGACACGGGCTGTTGCTCGCCGCTGCTAAAGGAATTATTTTGCTGACTCGGTGGAGGTGGCTGCTCAATGTCCGGTGTGCAAGAGAAAAAGAGGCCAGCACAAAGCAGTGCCACAAAGGCGTAAGTTAAGGAAGAGTTAGCCATTATTTGGAACTACTGCTGGTATCATCTGGGCTTTCAGAACTAGATGAATTTTTTTGCACAGAAGAACTAGATTTTTTAGAAGAACTGGATGGCTCTTCTGGCATCTCAAGGTTATAGTGGCAAGAGAAAAGCAGAAAAACGCAGAGCATTACTGCAAGTGGCATAGCATAAGAGAAAATTTTTTTCATTGTTTGCTCTCCGTATTAAAAGATGAAAGTGAGGATTCCAATAAAGGCTAAACCGCCCGCACCTGCGCTAAAATAAGTTCTAAGATTTTCATTATCATTAACAGCTTTTTTGTCTTTTTCCAACTTGCCGTATTCTCCATTTTTCTTAATGGAATCATACCATTTATCGTATTCACCATTTTTACTCGTTTCAGGTTTATCTTTCATTATTTTATCAAAATCCTTTTTGCTTTTCTCCACTTTCATAAAATGAAAGTAACCTGCTGCTGCTCCAAGCCCTACCGCCGGTACAAATGTGAAAATTCTTGTCCAGCCACGCCCGCCAAGACCGCCGCTTTTCTTAGCTTCTTCTGCATCAGTTGCTTCTGCCACCGTTATTTTTGGTTTTTCGCCCTTGAGGGCGTAGTTCAAATCCAAACCTTGTGGCTTTAGCAAACCGCTCAAAAGAGAATCCTTGTGAATGTTCCATTGGCTGTAGCCTTCCATAGCCTCAAATCTGCCAATATGCTTGAATGTGCCATTAACTTTTAGAGGAACAGACTTGCGCGAAAGAGAAAAATTTTTCATTGCCAAGTTATAGGAAGAATCTCCAGATGCAAAGGGATAGTTCAAATAACTCACGCCTGCCAAAAAACCTTCTATGCTGCGGTTCATAACTTTTGCTGTGTCTGTTGGTATTCCAACTTTGCCAACAAAATGAAAGGGGCTTTTGGTATCTGCTGTGTCTTGAACATCTATTTCAAAAAATTCTTTATCCGCATCGTAAGCACCAAGTGTTATGCGGGCATTTGGGCGATTTTCTGTTATTACCTGTGCCTCGGTTGTTATTATGTTATCTCTAAGGGTTTCAATTGAGCGAACTAACTTGGCTTTGTAAATATCATACTTGTATTTTAGCGTATTCAACTGCTTTTCACCTTCGTATTGCCAAGAGGCTTTTCTGCGTTCAAAATCTTGGAGAGTTTCGTCTGGTCTTATTGGTGCAAGGGCTGGATATGTGTTTGGAAAATCTGCAAAGATTACCCTTATTTCAGATTCAATTTGCGCTATTCTAGTTTGAACCCTGCCTATTCGCTTGTTGTAGCCTTCTACTGTGGTATCTTTGGCAAGGGTTTTGGGGAAGTTTATTTCGCCCTCTTTGCTGAAAATGCTCTTTTCTTCTAGGGCAATGCTCAATTTCAATTTCTGCGCTGGTTGCAGGGTTAAGGTTGTGTCCCAAGGTTCGTAGTTCTCTTTTTGTATTCTTATAACTGCATACCCTGGCAATGCGAGATTATATTCAGCGGGGCTTGCGCCTATCTCTTCTTTGTTGAGATAAATAGAAGCAGCCTCAGGGTTTGTTCTTATGTCTAAGGTGCAATAGAGCGAGTTTTGGTTATCTTCTAACTGTTTTTTGGCTTTTTCAAGTTCAGCTAGTCTGTCTGTTAAAGGCTTGGAGTTTAGTTGCATTTTTTCGTCTATCTCTTTTTCCCATTTTGTTTTGCGAGCATCAAACTCGGTTTGTTTTTCATATTCGCCTTTTGGCTTTAAGGGCATATCTTTAGCAGTTTTTTTCTTGCTGTTCTCAATTTCTTTTTTTGTGGCTACTATGCTGTCTTGCACAAGTGAAATTCTGCGGGTATAGGTTTCAAAACTTGCGGTATCTTTGGTAGAAAGCTCCAACAAATTGAGAGGTTTTTTGCTTTCTGCTTGCGCGGCAGGTGGGTGCGGTGCCTTTACAGGTGCGGCGGCGAAAGACAGTGTGGATAAAATTAAAAAGAGATAGATTTTATTCATAGAGACTCCGAGGGGAAACATAGGGGAAATATAGAAAAATTATGCCAATTTGTCAAGGTTTAAATTAAGTAGCCACTAATTAATTTTGAATTTCGCTGTGGCGTTCCCCGTAGAAAATAAATTTCTACATTCCCCCTTATGCTAGATATAAAAAAAATTCGTGAAAATCCTGAATTTTACCGCGTAGAAACCCAAAAAAAGAACTCTGCAATAAGCATAGACGATGTTCTTGGGCTTGATGTGAAAAGGCGGGAATTGATTGCCGAAACCGAGAAATTAAAATCGGAGCGAAACACCGCTTCCAAAAAAATTGGCGAACTTAAAAAAGCTGGGCAAAACGCAGATTCAGCCGTAGAGGAAATGCGCATTGTTGGCGATAAAATTTCTGAATTGGATGCAAAAATCCGCTCAATAGACGAAGAACAAACCGATAAATTGCTGCGTATTCCAAACATTGCGCACAGCTCCGTGCCAGAGGGCAAAAGCAGCGAAGATAACACCATTGTTCGCACTTGGGGCGAACCTCGCAAAATAGATTTTGCAGCCCTTGACCACAAGGCTTTGGGCGAGAAACTCGGTCTTTTTGATTTTGAGCGTGGCGCAAAAATAAGCGGCAGCGGTTTTCCTGTTTATAGGGGGTTGGGCGCAAGGCTTGAACGTGCCTTAATCCAATGGTTTTTAGATTCCCACCGCGAGCGTTTTGGCTTTGAGGAGATTATTCCCCCATACCTCGTTACCCGCAAAACAATGACAGGCACAGGGCAGCTCCCAAAATTTGAAGAGGATATGTACAGGTGCGATAAAGACGATGATTTATTCTTAATCCCAACCGCAGAAGTTCCTGTTACAAATCTGTACTCAGACGAAATTATCCCAGAGAGCAATTTGCCTTTAAAGCTATGCGCATATTCGGCTTGCTTTCGCAGAGAAGCTGGCAGCTATGGCAAAGATACTCGCGGTTTGCTGCGTTTGCACCAGTTCAACAAAGTGGAAATGGTTTACTTTGCCCACCCCGAAAAAAGCTACGAAAACCACGAGGAGTTGGTGGCTTGCGGCGAAAAGCTTTTGCAGGAACTCAGGCTTCCGCATAGGGTTGTTTCGCTATGCAAAGGTGATTTGGGTTTTGGAGCGGCAAAATGCTACGATTTAGAGGTATTTGCCCCTGTTGAAAAAAAGTGGCTTGAAGTAAGTTCGGTTTCCAACTTTGAGGATTATCAGGCGCGCAGGGCAAATATCCGCACAAAAATAAATGGCAAAAATACCTTTGTGCATACCTTGAACGGCTCAGGGCTTGCAACCCCGCGTGTTATGGTTGCAATTTGCGAGCAATACCAGCAAGCAGATGGCTCACTCACAATTCCAGATGTTTTGCGACCTTATATGGGCGGAATGGAAAAAATTGTGTAAAAAAAATGTATATTACACAATATGCGAGCACTCATTACAACTTTAGCCTTGTTGACTATGTTTTCTACGGCTTTTGCCGTGCTGGAAATTCCAAATGCGCAACCAAAAGTCCACGCCGATGAATGGAAATGGGTGCTGGATAGCACTTGGCAGGGGATTAAAAGGCGAAATATAGAGTCTTGCAGAAGCAAGACTATTTACAGGCAAAATCCAAATAGTAAGGGCGGTTTAATTTGCCGCCCAAAAAGCGAAACTCCCTACGATGCTGTGAGTGAAGGTATAGGATATGGGATGCTTTTGGCTTTGTATTCAGACGACCAAATAACATTTGATTTGATTTACAATGCTGGCAAAGAGTTTGGTTTGAATTTCTGCCAAGGCTGGCGCAAGCCCGCAGATGGCAGCGGTACAGAGCCGGGTTCTGCTACGGATGCAGACGAAGATATTGCGCTTGCTTTGATTTTCGCAGATAAATTGCAAAAAAAAGGAAAATGGAAAAGCGGTTCCATAAATTACTACAATGATGCTCAAAGCGCAGTTGATTGCGTGTGGGGTTCAATGAATAACGGTTTGCTTTGGCCTGGCAATAGTTGGCAACCAGGTTATAACGTTGGTTATTTTGCGCCAGCTTGGTATAAAATATTCAACAGTTTTGATTCCCAAAAAAGAAATTGGACAAATGCGGTAGATAAAAGTTATGAATTTATAAGATCGAATTCAAGCTATGATGTTGGCATGGTGCCAGACTGGAACCAAACAAATGGAACTCCAGGTCTTTGGGGTGCTGGATATAATGGATATAATAACGGGAAAAATTTTTTCAAAGATGCAATAAGGGTTTTGTGGAGAGTAGCAAACGATGCAATTTGGTTTAACGAGCAAAGGGCAAAAGATTTTTTAACAAAATCCCTAACCTTCATAAAAGGCAAAGGCGGTCCTGATGCGGCAAACTTTTATCAGCTTGAAGGAGCAAACAAAGGTGCGCTCCTTCCAGCAGCGGATAAATGGACGGAGTTTAATGGGCAAAATAATTCAAGCACTTGGCGCTATAGACAGGAACACAGTTGGCTTACCGTTGGGCAGTGGGCGGCGGCGGTTATGGCGGTTGGCACAGATGACGATAAAGTTGCTTGGAGCAAAAAAATGTCGGAATTTTATGAATATGATGTGAATAAAAGTGAAGATTATAAGCCAGATTTCTTTGGCTTGATAGAAGACCAGGCCAAAGGCAATTATGAAACTTCTAGATACGAAGACACTACGCACAACGAAATGTATTTTGATCAGTTTTTGGCTTGGTTTGGCGTTAGCCTTATGAGCGGAACTTGGGTGAATGTAATTGATGCTTTGGATAAGCCAGTTGCAAATGTAGAAGGTATTTTGGGCAGTCCGTTCCCTCAATTGCCGCCACCACCACCTATAGACCCTATAATAGCAAAAAACAATGTTAGGTTAGGTATTCAAGTAAGCCAAATAGGAAATATTTTGCGGTTGCAATCAAAAAGCGATGTTACTTGGAAAATTCACAATTTGCAAGGAAAACTGCTGTTCAGTTCAAACTCAAAAGAAACTACTTGGAATGTTGGCAATTTCAGAGGAGTGGCAATTGTTAGCGCAACCAACGGGTTTGGTGTGGAGAGTTCAAAACACTTCATCGGCCAGCGTTAATCTAGTTCCTTGTTTTTCGGCTAGTTCGGGTAAATTTTTCAAAAGGCCAATGCTTTTTTCTGTAAGTTCAAATAGCAAAACTGCCCGGCCGCTTTTTCGGGCTGTTTCAAGGGCACTTGTAACTTGAGCTTCGGTTGCTACATCTAGATAGTCTTTGCGAAATCTTATATTTTTTTTAGAACATTCACTTTGAGATAAACTTGCGCTATTTCTTTTGGTTAAATCCCAAAACCATAATTTTTTATCTCGTAGCACGTTTCCAAAATTTTCAACAGAAGCACCGTGGGTTAAAAAATCTTCTCCGTTAAAAGAAGCAAACCCCTTTGCATTGTTAAATTGTTTTAGTGTTTCGTCTAATTTCCAGGTTAGTTCTTTTTCGGTTATGCCAATTTTAATTTGATTGTTTTTTTCTGTGCTGAATGAGAAAACACTGCTTTCCATAGGTATCCAAGGAATTATTTTGGCATTTAATTTTTTACCTATTTCCAAAAGTTCAGGTCTGGAAGAGGGGATTAGGAGATTATATGTGAAATTCAGTTTTTCCAAAAGTTCGGGTTTGTTTCTGAGTAGTTTGTCTGTTGGCATTACTGCCAAAACAACTGCAAGTTTTGAGGAATTTGGCAGCCATAGCGAATCTACTACGCGGATTTCGGTTAATGGATAAACACCCTGTTCGCCTTCGTATTTCAAAAGTGCACGGTTGTATTTTATCTCTCTCATCCAGTGGACTTTTCCCTTGCACCTTTCAATTTCTTTTGAAGCTCGCAACATATAATTTGGAATGGACATTCCGTTTGGAACAAGCCATATTTCAGTAGCGGCGGCGGTATCGTTTTTTTGCTTTAATGAGATTTCTTTATGAACATTGAGAATGTTTTTGAGGTTTTTGTTCAAAAGTAAAATATCACTTATACTCGCTTCTTGCGCAGTTTCCTGACTTGATTCTTCTTGCCCCTTGTTGTTTTTGCCTCGTTCCAAGCTAATGCAAATTAAAACAAGGGACAGAAATACAACCCCTCCAATGAGAATCTTTAAAGGAATTTTGAACAACATATTTAAAATATGATTTTAATATCTGTAGTTCTCTGCTTTGTATGGTCCATCAACGCTAACGCCAATGTAGTTAGCTTGTTCTTTGGTTAGCTTGGTTAATTCAACACCAAGTTTTTTCAAATGCAAGTGGGCTACTTTTTCGTCTAAGATTTTTGGCAAGGTATAAACTATACCATTTTGGTACTTTACGCCGCTCACAGTTTTTTTGTTTTGAGCGTTTAGCCACAAATCTATTTGAGCAATTGTTTGGTTGGTGAAACTTGCGCTCATAACAAAACTCGGATGCCCAGTTGCGCAGCCCAAATTCAGCAAGCGACCTTCTGCCAAAACCAAAACGCTATGACCATCTGAGAAAATCCATTCATCGTATTGAGGTTTTATGTTCCTCTTTTTAATGCCTTTGATTTTCTTTAAACCCGCCATATCTATTTCGTTGTCAAAATGACCTATGTTTCCAACAACGGCGCGGTGCTTCATTTTTTCCATGTGAGAAGCGAGAATTATTTTTGTGTTGCCAGTGGTGGTTACAAAAAAATCTCCAATTCCAACAACGCTATCCAATTGGCGAACTTCATAGCCTTCCATGCTGGCTTGAAGTGCACATATAGGGTCTATTTCTGTTATGATAACCCTTGCGCCTTGCCCGCGCAAGCTTTGGGCGCAGCCTTTGCCAACTTCGCCAAAGCCACAAACAATTGCAACTTTACCAGCAATCATAACATCGGTAGCGCGGTTAAAACCGTCTATCAAGGAATGGCGGCAACCGTAGGTATTGTCAAATTTGGATTTGGTGACGGAGTCGTTTACATTTATGGCAGGGAAGGGGAGTTCCTTCTTTTTAGACATTTCGTAAAGACGGTGAACACCTGTGGTTGTTTCTTCTGAAACACCTTTTACTTCTCTGCGAATACGGCTCCAGTGCTTTGGGTCTTTAGCGAATTCTTTTTTGCAGAGTGCAAGGAACACTCCCCATTCTTCGCTATCGGTTTTTGGATTGAATGCTGGAACTTTGCCAGCATCTTCAAATTGCGAGCCTCGAACAATGAGCATTGTGGCATCGCCGCCATCGTCTAGAATTAGGTTGGGGAGTTTGCCATTTGGAAATTCCATGGCGCGTTTTGTGCAATTCCAGTATTCTTCCAGAGTTTCGCCTTTCCAAGCAAAAACACTAACACCTTTTGGATCTTTTGTAGTGCCCTTTTTGCCAACAACAATGGCGGCAGCAGCGTGGTCTTGCGTACTGAATATGTTGCAACTCACCCATTGTACATCTGCGCCAAGCTCAACTAGCGTTTCTATTAAAACCGCTGTTTGAATGGTCATGTGCAAGCTGCCCATTATGCGAGCACCTTTCAATGGATATTTGCCTTTGTATTCTTTGCGTAGAGCCATTAAGCCAGGCATTTCTACTTCTGCAAGTTCAATTTCTTTGCGACCCCAGTCGGCTAAAGAAATGTTTGCGATTCTGTATTGCAAGCTCATATTACTTGCTTCCAGTTAAAGTTATTAAAAGAACAGTAGCTACAAAAATAACAGAGACAATTGCGAACTCTATTGGATTTTCTATTATGGCTTCTTTTGCAGGCGGTGCAGCAGGAGCCTCTGGTGCTGGTGCTGGAGCAACAGGTGCGGTAGCAATGCTATCGGCTGGTGCGGCAACAGGTTCTGCAACGGGAACGGCAGTGCTATCTGCAACAGGTGCGGGCGCGAGAGCTGTGCTATCGGCTACGTGTGCTGGTGCAGGCACGGTATGCGCAGGAGCTGGTGCTGTAGCTGTGGGCGCAGTGTGTGCAGGAGCTGGTGCTGTAGCTGTGGGCGCAGTGTGTGCAGGAGCTGGTGCTGTAGCTGCGGGCGCAGTGTGTGCAGGAGCTGGTGCAGGAGCTGCGGGTGCAGGAGCTGGTGCAGCAGCTTTGGGTGCAGGTGCGGCAGCAGGTGCTGGTGCAGCTTTAGTTGCAGGAGCTACTGATGCAGGGTTTTGAGCAAAGGCGCAAACTACGGATATTGCTGCCAAAAATAAGATGCGTTTTGTAAACATGGCTTTCTCCAAAAAATTTAGATATAAGATAGAAAATTATTTACTCTTCAATTATTTGACGGTTCATTCCAGCTTGTACCGCTGTTATGGCTATGGTATAAACAATATCGTCAACCAGTGCGCCACGAGACAGATCGTTGACAGGTTTTGCAAGACCCTGTAGCATAGGGCCTATACTTACGGTTTTTGCGCTGCGTTGAACGGCTTTGTAGGTTGTGTTGCCCGTATTTAGGTCTGGGAATACAAATACGGTGGCTCGTCCAGCTATGTGGCTATGCGGTGCCTTTGTGTGCGCAACAGATTCCATTATTGCCGCATCGTATTGCAGAGGGCCGTCTATTTCAATGTCTGGGCGAAGTTCCTTCACCTTTGCGGTGGCTTCTTTTACCTTGTTCACATCTTCGCCTTTGCCGCTCTCTCCTGTGCTGTAGCTTAACATAGCGACTCTGGGTGCAATGCCAAAATCACGGGCTGTGTCTGCGCATTGAATTGCAATTTGAGCTAGTTCGTCTGAGGTGGGGTTTGGATTTATGGCGCAGTCTCCGTAAACAAGTACCTGAGTGGGCAGGCACATAAAAAATACCGAGCTTATTATGGAGGTTCCCTCTCTAGGCTTTATTATTATTAAGGCGGGGCGAACAGTATCTGCTGTTGAGTGAATAGCTCCGCTCACAAGCCCTTCTGCATCGCCAGATTTTACCATCATGGTTCCAACCCAGACGCTGTCTTGAAGTTTTTTCTTGGCTTCTTCTTCGGTCATGCCTTTCTTTTTGCGCAACTCCACCAATTTGGGAACGTATTTTGTGGCTATGTTCTCTGGGTCTATAATTTCCAGTTCCAAGGGCAAATTCATGCAAAGGGTGGCGGCTGTTTTTTCCACATCTGCTCTTTTTGCAAGCAATATGGGAACAGCTATTTGCCTCTGTAGTGCTAGTATGGCTGCACGTACGGTTCTAGGCTCGGCACCTTCGGGCAAAACGATTCTCGCTTTAAATTTTTGAGCTTTTTTTATGAGGAAATTTCTGAATTCTGGTGGGCTCATTCTGTGTTCACGTTCTTCTTTGAGTATGTGTTCCCAAGGTTCTTCTTCAATGCCTGCTACAACGGCTTCTTTGCTGGGGTTTTCGCCTCCGTGCACAAAGCCAAGTGTTGGCAAATCGCTGTGTTTGCAAGCAGCTCTGAGTTCTGCTTCTCCAGCTTCGGGTACATTTAAAAACACACAGCCTGCCATAAAGGCATTGGCGTTTTTATGAAAATGCTCCTCAACGGAAATTTCGCCTATTAAATCGTCAATAGGTTTGTTGCCAGCTTTTGCCACAAGAATCACGCTTGCATCCATAGCAGAAGTGAGCATTTTGTGGAGTTCTCTTTTGTAAAAAATATCAGATTCAGAAATGCCTTCAACTATAACAACATCGTGTTTGGCAAATACCCTTAGGAACTTGTCCACCAAGAGTTCCATAATAACCTGCTCGCAGTCAGATATAAGCGCATTTCTTATTTCTGCAAAAGGCACTCCGCCATTTCCAAAAGGAATGAATCTTGCAACCTTGAGATTTCGCTTGCTCAATGTTTCCAAAATGCCCGCAGATACGTTTTCCAAAGGAACTCCGTTAGAGGTTGGCAAAAGAATATAGGCGTGTTTCATTTTTACTCCTGTGTTGTGGTTGAATCTCTTGTTGTGGTTGAGTCTTGTGTTGTGGAATCAACGGGATTTACAGGTTTTACAAATTTCTTTTCTGCAAATATCAAGTATAGCTTGCCGTTTAATTCCGATAATATTTTTGAAACCAAATATTTTAAGATTTCTATTCTCTGGTGTGCAGGCATGGGTTTGTTTTGACATTCAATCATTCCGCAATAGCCTGTGAGCCAAGATGTGTCTGCTTTAAGTGGATTTTTTAAAGGTTCTTTGCCTGGTATTTCAAGAATATAATCTGCCTTAATTGAAACTTTACGTTCACCTAAAAAAAACAAAAACCAAGCCCTTCCGTGCTCGTCTTTGGCGGTATGAAAATTTAGTATTAGAGTTAAAGAGTCTGGAACCATCAAAATTCTTTTGCTTTCACTTTCCATAAAACTCGCTATTTCTGTATTGTTTGCCGTACCAACATTTATTTCGGCAAAACAAATACTAACAAAAAAGAACACTGCCGCTGCAAAGTTTGTAAATTTAAATGAAATGTACAAATTTGGAGTTTTAACTGTGAAAAAGTTTAACATAGCGGTAAAAATAGTAATTTGTTTTGGTCTAGCTTTGCTATGGCTCTCCTGCGCTGCCTCAAAAAAAATAAAAACCGCAAATATTCTTAAAAAATGCGATTTTTCATTCCAAAGAGCCAGCATAGATTCCTTTACAGGAGATTCGCTCAAATTCAGTGTGTTTTTAAATACAAACAATAGAGGCGAAGATTCTCTATACATTCAAAGACTAACGGGAACTCTTTATTTAGATTCCCTTTTTGAAATTCCCGTTGAGTTGCAAAATCCAAAATGGATTTCTCCAGGAAGGGGGCAAATAAGTTTTTCGGCTGCGGTTCAGTTGGAACTATTTAAACTCTTGGCTTTGCCAAATGTGAAAAAATTTAGGATGCAGGGAAAGGCTTTTGTTGCGCTAAAGCCAGAGCAAGAAACAACAGAAATGGGTTTTGACGAAACTAGAGATATTCCGCCAGATTTGGTGGAAAAAATGGTTAGGAAACTAATTGAAAGTGCTAGCAAAAAGATAATTGGATTTTAATGCTGAAATCTTTTGGGATAAGCGGAAAGGAATGTGAAGCAGAGTTGGAGTTGCTCGGCACAAGCACTGATTTTGGCAAAGTGGATTGGTTTTATGGCGAAGAAAACTCGGATGATTTCAATGTGGTTTACGAAGGACGAACAAGCGTTTTAATTCACAGTTCAGGGAAAAAAATCACTGGGGCAGAGCATTTAAGTGCGGCAATGCTTTTATTTTCTGGCTGCTGCTTTAAGCTAAAGGCTCCGCAAAGGGAATTACCTCTGCTAGATGGCAGTGCTGCATTGTGGGAAAAGGAATTGGAGAAGGTGGGCGGAATAAAAAACAACAACTTGACTTTTTGCAAGCTTCCAGAAAAAGAATTTGAAATTAAAATGGATGAACGTTTTGTAAAATTTCAAAATACAGATGAAAACTGCTTGGAAATAAAATATTCAATAAATAGATTTGGGCAAAAATTTGGGGCAAATGTGAAAATAAATTCAGCCAAGGATTTAGAAAAAATCCTTTTAGCCAGATCCTATATTTTTGCAGAAGAATTGCCAAGTGCCGGACTTTCGGAAAATTTGAGAGGCTGCGGAATAATTTTAGGCAAGGGAAAAAATAATTTGCTTTTTGAGAATGAGCCTGCTTTCCATAAAATCCTTGATTTTCTGGGCGATATAAGTTTGCGTGGGGGAGTTTTGCCAAGGGGAAGGTTTGAAATATTCAACGGCGGTCACGAACTGCACCATAGAGTTTTGGAGAGAATCTCCTAGGGTTTGCGAATGAGGGTCTGCTTGAAATTTCTATTTTTTTAAAGAGAGGTAAAATTTATGGCAACGGCGACAGATACATTGACGGTGACGGAAGTTAAGCAAGCTATGAAAGTTCTAAGGCTTGGCGAATGGACTGAGGATTTGTTAGACGAGATAGAGCTGGATAGGCGACTGAAAATTAGCTTGGAGCAAGCAGACAGAGGTGAAGGGAGACCGATAGAGGAATTTGAAAAGGAACTGAACCAAAAATTTGCAAGTGGATATTTTACGAAAGAAAATGCAAGGAGACGGATAGAGGAAAAATCTAATGGATGAAGATGAATTTGAGAGGAAACCAACAAATATATTCCCAGAATGCGAGGAAATGGTAAAAGAGGCATTGGATTACATAGTAGTAGATTCTCCTAAGCAAGCGGAGATTATGCGTAGTCAGTTTTTCAAAACTTTAAGGCAATTAGAAAAAACGCCTTGGATAGGCAGACCATATAAGAACGGAATGAGAATGATAAAGCTAGGTAAATTTCGGTATAATATCTATTATAGGGAAAATAAAAATAATATTGACATATTGGGCATTTGGCACACGAGCAGGGGAACAGAGTTTGAGGAAAATTGAGAACACCTACAACCCCACACAATTTATTCCCGCCTAATTGCCCTCACAGGCTTCATGCTGCTCGCTTTCCAAGCTGGCAAAATAGTTGCCAAAACGCAGAGCGCGTTGCCAATTACAAAAATTGCCACAACGTCTAAAGCCTGAACTTGCACGGGAAAAAATGGCATCATATAAACATCGGCGGGCAATTCTATAAAATGAGTTTTTTCTTGAATAATGCAAAGCGCAATGCCAGTGGTTCCGCCGAGTAACGAACCGAACACACCGATAAAAGAACCCATGCTCACAAATACGCGCATAATTGAGCCTTCCGAAAAACCCATGCTGCGCAAAATTCCAATCTCTTTTGTTTTATCCACAACCACCATAATCAGCGAGCTTATTATGTTGAAGGCTGCAATTAAAACGATAAGGCAAACAATGGCGGCAACTATGAATTTTTCGTAGTTCATCCATTTTAAGAGAGTTTGATTTTTTGCTTTCCAATCGCTTGCATAATAAGGATAACCCAGAAGTTTGCCCGCTTTTCCCGCGTGAATTTCACTTTTCCAAGGATTTTTTACTTTAAACTGAACTCCAGAAACTCCCTGAATACCCATCAATTTTTGAAGCTCCTCTATTGCTACATACAGAAGATTGCCATCGTACTCGTACATTCCGGTTTCAAAAATCCCAGACACAACAAACTGCCTCATTCTTGGACCTCCACCTATCACATCGTCAGGTCCCTGAAATGTTTGCAAAACCAAACGTTCTCCAACATTCACTTGCAAACGATGAGCCAAAATGGTACCGAGTATAATTGAGGGGCGTAGCGTAGCACTATGGTCTTCCAAAGGTTCAAGATTAAATCTTCCAGCTATTATTTTTGAATGTAAATCTATAACATCTTTTGATGACGGTGCATCTATGCCATAAACCACAACGCCGTCATTTACTTTTTTTGAGCTAACACCAACCTTGTAAATTATGAAAGGTGAATAGGCAATTATCTCTTTGTCGTTTGCCATAAGCACTTTTGCTACGGAATCTGCTCTAAAAATTTGCTCGCCTCGTAAGTTCATAACTTCAAAATGGGCATCTTTGCCTATCATCTGTTTTGTGACTTCTGCCTCAAAGCCATTCACCGCAGAAAGCGCAACTATCAGGGCAAATGTGCCAATGCAAACGCCTCCCATACTGAATAAACTTATCAGCGAAACGAACAAACTCTTTCGCTGCGCTCCCAGATATCTCCAGGCTATTCTAAGTTCAAGCCGTAAATTCAAGATTCTATAACCCTAACACGAATTACTTGTTCAATTTTTTTGAGCGAATCTATTAAACTTTGTGGGACTTTTGCTTCTAAGTCTATCAAGTTATAACCGATTTTTCCGTTGCTCTCGTTTTTGAAACTTTGAATGTTTATGCCAGCATCGCCAAAAACTTTGGATATTAAAGCTATCATATTTGGCACATCGTTGTTTATAACCACAATGCGGTGTTTCACGCTTGAAAGTGGAGCGGTGCCCGAAGCAGGGAAGTTCACGGAGTTGCGAACAATGCCAAATTCCAAATAGTCTTTCAACTGTTCCACCGCCATAGTTGCGCAGTTTTCTTCGGCTTCTTCTGTGCTTGCGCCAAGGTGCGGGAAAGAGATAACCTGTTCGTTAGAGAGGTCTTCTTTGCTTGGAAAATCTGTTGCGTAAATGTGGTTTTTGTTTTTAGCCAAAAATGCTTTTATGCCAGCATCGCTAACTATGCCGTTTCTTGCAAAGTTGAGCAAATATGAGCCGTTAAATTTTGCCAAATTTGTTTCGTTCAGCAAACCCTCTGTTTTATTCTTAATAAAGGGAACGTGCACGGTTAGAACATCTGCTGCGGCAATAACTTCGTCTAGGGTTGGCACTACTTTAACGGTGTTGTTTAACATTAGCATATTCGCTATGCTTGGGTATGGTTCGTAGGCAATAACTTTCATGCCTCGTCCAATGGCTCCGTTTGCAACCAAAACACCTATTTTGCCAAGCCCTGCAACTCCAATGGTCTTGCCTGCAAGCTCGGTGCCAACAAATGCAGCTTTGTTTTTTTCAACAGCCTCGCTTATCTCCTTGTCTTCTTTGTCTTTTAAGCTGCCTATCCAAGCTAGGGATTTGTGGATGTTTCTGAGTGCCACGCCCAGAGCTGTGAAAACAAGCTCTGCAACTGCATTTGCATTTGCACCCGGGGTGTTGAACACGCATGTACCTTTTGCGCTGGCTTTGTCTATTGTTATGTTATTTACGCCAGCTCCTGCACGGGCAACGGCAAGCAAATCGCCTGAAAAGGAGTCGGTATCAACCTGAGCACTACGTACCAAGATAGCCTGAGGGTTATTTTCCGAGTCGCCAACGGAATAATCTTTGCTGAACAAAGCAGTTCCCTTTGCAGAAATTTTATTTAGGGTTTTTACCGAATACATAGAATTTCTCCTAATTTATGGGGTAATGTAGAAAGTTTTCCAACTATATTTCATGTAGAGGTCTATAAACTTGCATTTCACGCCGAAAAACGTGCAATCTACGTTATACCCTTGCAAAATGCAAAAAAATATATTATCTTTTAGCATGAGGATAAATATAGCTTTGTCTGAACCCTGACTAGGATTCATCAACCTAGGATATGTTACCGATCCTGAGTTTAAGGCAGGATTTTCAGGGTTCAGGCAACCTTCCACAGCAAGCCTTGTGCATTTCACGGCATAAATTTAAATTCTTTTGTAAATCTCTGCTGAACAGGCACACCGCCAACAAGGGCAGGGGAGAATTTGTATTGCCTAACCGCTGCGAGGGCTTCTTTTTCAAAACCAAAGCCTGCTGGATCAACAGCGGTCGCAAAGGCTTCGGAGACATTTCCGCTTTTATCTATAACCATATAAATTTTTGCATAGCCGTGAATTCCCTTTTTCTTTGCCTGCGGTGGGTATTGCGCAAAAACTTCTTTGAGCAATTTTGCCTCAACCTCAACTTCTTCTGGGTTGTAGATTGCGTTTTCCATTCCGCCGCTGCCTATGGCAACTCCGCTTTCGCCTACTCCTGCAAGCGATAAATCCATTGAAAATCCCTTTATGCCTTTGTTCAAACTATTTTGTGCCTGATTTGGCTTAAACTGATTTTGCTGCGGAATTTCTCTTATGCTCCTTTTTACAATTTCTTTTTTTTGCTCCTTCACCAAAATCTCAACTTCTCGCGGTGCTATTTTATCTTTTGGATTTGTGTCATAATTTTTTGAAAAAAAGAGCGCATTCAAAACTGGCACAGCCAAAAAAAATGCTGCATTTATTATAAAAGCGAGCAGAATGATTATAGTGAGTTTAAGTAAATTGCCCATACCTGCGTTTTCTCCAATGTGCTCAACCACGGATAAATATGGTTTTGCCCTTTTGCCACTCCCGAAATTCTATCTGCAAACGAAAAACCAAGATTATTTATATACTCAACATCTACTCTGGTGCTTTTCCTAAGTCCTGCTTTTTCTTTTGCAAGCTCAAGCGCTTTTTCAAATCCGCCAATTTCGTCTATCAAACCATTTCCTATTGCATCCATGCCTATAAACACCCTGCCGTTTCCAAGCGAATCCACTTGTTCTCTGCTCATATTTCTGCCATTTGCAACAACACCAACAAAACGCGAGTAAAAATCGTCCATATATTCTTGCAAGGCTATGCTGTCTTTCTCCGAAAATCCTGTAAATATGCTTTTTGCATTTGCGCTTTCGTGAGTTTTAATGGTCTCGTTTTTAATTTTTAGCTTTGCGAGAAGTCCTCTTAAATCTGCCTTGCCTCCGTAAATTCCAATGCTACCAACAATGCTGCCAGCCTCTGCCACAATTTTATCTGCTGCGCAGGCCACGTAATATGCACCGCTTGCCGCCATATCTCCAACGCTCGCTATAATCGGTAAGCCCGCATCTCTCAAAGTTTTAATGGTATGCCAAAGTTCATCAGAGGCTATTGCCGAGCCACCTGGGGAATTTATGCGCAAAATCAAGGCTTCGTATTCACTTGAATAGGCAATTTCATTTAGCACATCTATCAAATCTCCAGTTCCTGCTACGCTTCTTCCAAATAAGGGGTCGGTTGAGCCATAGCCGCCAATTAACATTCCATCTATATTCAGCACCGCTATTTTCGCCCTAGGTTGCCAAGAAGTGATGTGTATTTTATCTTTGGTCAAATACCAATCCGTTAAATATGCATCTTCGTCTTCTACGCCTAGCAAAATTTTTGAAACGTATTTTGGCACTTCTTCTAAATATAGCGTGGTGTCTGCCAATTCATTGTTTTTTGCGGAAGAGGCAGTTACTTTTGGATTGCTTGCAATGCTGTCTAAAAATTCGGGCAAAAGTTTTCTTGAACTTGCCACGGTATCTCTAACAACACTCCACCAACCATTCAATATTCCCTGCAAATTTTCTTTCGCCTCGTTGCTCATAGAATCCAATGTATAAGGTTCGGTTGCAGATTTGTAATTGCCGTGCCGCATCATTTCAATTTTTATGCCCGCCCAGTCCAAAAAGCCTTTGTAATACAAAACATCGCTTGCAAGTCCTTTGAAATCCACAAAGGCGGAAGGTTGCAAAATAACTCTGTCTGCGGCAGAGGCGGCATATATAACCGCAGGGCGATAATCGTTTGTGTATGCGGCTATTCTTTTGCCTTTGGCTTTGAGAGAAAAAATACCTCTGCGAATTTCTTGCGAAATGCTAAGGCCGCCGCTGTAATTGGAAAAGTCAAAAACTATTGCACCCGCACTTGATTTTTCAAGAAGCGCGAAGGTGTTTCGCAGAGTTTCCAAATCGCTTTGCTCTCTGCCAAACAAACTCCATCCATTGCGCTTTTCGCTTATGTTTTCGAGCGGAACGCGAATTATATTTACATGCCCAAGAGAGTTTTTATTTAGTGCGGAATGTCTTATAAAGCTGAATTTTCTGAAATTCAGATTATCGCTAAAATTATTTGCGGCAAGTGCAACAGAGCCATTGTAATTTGAGCCAAGTGCAGCAGAGAGCGAAAAGCGAAATTCTCCTGTGTTGTTTGGATCAATCATAGGAAATTCAATGCCCAAAGTCATTGCGGAGGCTTCTAGTTCCAGCAATAAATTCTGTTTTGTTTTAGAAAAGAAATTTTTTAATTGTTCGTAATTATTCGCCGCCACACTCCAACTGGTTGTTATTCCTTTATATGGTCTTATAGAGAGACCAGCGTTTTGCGTTCTGTTTTGATAAAAGCCATATTGCAAGGCTTGTTCACTCCAAAAACCTAGCGAAACAAAATTAAATGGGCGCAAAATAAACCCAGGAGACCAAGAGAAAGCCGTTCCTTGCTCATCTGAAATTCTAGTTGCTGAAAATCTACTTCCAAAAAACAGAGATCGGCTTACATTGAATTCACTACCCACAAAAGACCACTCACTTTTATCGTAGCCGTTTTCTCCATTTGTCCAATCAAAAGAAAATCCGAGATTGTTTCCCCAAAGCCCAAACAGAAAATTGTTATTATTAAGCATACTTTCCTGAATTTTCTCATAGCTAAAAATCAACCCCGAACTTCCATAAGCACTCAACCCCGCAGGATTTCCCTGCATACCTCCATTTTGCGAAAGCGAAGCATAGCGACTTTCGCCAGAAACTGCGGCAAAAAGCGGCAAGGCAAGGAAGAGGAGAATAAATATAAATGGCATAGTTTGTGTAAAATAGAAACAAATCAGCTACCTTTTACTACCTTCCCACCTGTGAACTTTGATACACTTGTAATAGGCGGCGGTCACGCTGGGATTGAAGCGGCTAATGCGGCTTGGAAAATTGGCGTGAAAACTGCGTTGCTCGTTTTTGACAAAAAGAGCATAGGGCGCATGAGTTGCAATCCAGCTATAGGCGGGGTTGGCAAGGGGCAAATGGTGCGCGATATTGATGCTATGGGCGGTTTGATGGGAGTTTTGGCAGACAAGGCTGGGATAATGTTCAGAACCTTGAATTCCAGCAAAGGTCCTGCCGTTTGGGGAAACCGCGCCCAATGCGATATGAATTTGTATAGCGAAATTGCACGCAAAACTTTGGAAAGTTTAGAGGGCTTGGAAATAATAGAAGGCGAAGCGGTTTCGCTTGAAAAAAATGAAAAAGGTTGGAAAGTAGGTTTGCAAAATAATATGCAAATACAATGCAAAACGGTTATAATTGCAAGCGGTACTTTTTTCAAATCAAAAATGTTCACAGGCCTCAACAAAGTTAACATCGGTGGCAGAGTGAATGAACCGAGTTCAGATTTACTCCCAGAATCGCTTGGCAAATTGGGCATAAAAACCAGACGATTGAAAACGGGAACCCCAAGCCGCATAGATGCCGCAAGCGTTGATTTTTCAGAGTGCGAAGTTCAAACAGGCGATGCAAACCCTTGGACATTCAGCAGCAAAACAGATGCAAAAAAATTATGCAATTCTGCAAAATGCTACCTAACCAGAACCACCAAAGAAACACACAGAATTTTAGAAGCCGCTTTTGAAAAAAGTCCTCTTTTCACAGGCAAAATCCAAGGGCTTGGTCCTCGCTACTGCCCAAGCATAGAAGATAAAATAAAACGCTTTGCAGACAAAGAGAGCCACCAATTATTTTTGGAACCCGAAACAAAAGAGGCAAACAGAATTTATATAAATGGGTTCAGCTCAAGCCTGCCCGAAGAAGCGCAAATACAAGCGATGCGCACAATACCTGGGCTAAAAAATGCACGTGTTTTGCAAATAGGCTATGCAGTTGAATACGATGCAATTCACGCCACGGAACTTCACCCAACCCTTGAAAGCAAGCAGCACAGCGGTCTTTATTTTGCAGGGCAGGTGTGCGGAACAAGCGGCTACGAAGAAGCGGCAGCACAGGGTATAATCGCAGGCATAAACGCCGCTTTGAAAATAAAAGGCAAAGAACCCTTTATACTTTCAAGGGCAGAGAGCTACATTGGAGTTTTGATAGACGACATCACAGGAATGGAATGGAACGAACCCTACCGAATGTTCACTAGCCGTGCTGAATATCGTTTATTTTTAAGAGCAGACAACTCAGAGCAAAGGCTTTGCGAAAAAGCGCACAAGGCTGGAATGTTGAGCGAGGCAGAATGGAAAAATTACGAGGAAGAAAGGAGCAGGGTAGAGGAGGCTAGAAAATTTTTGAGCGAAAATTCGGGAGAGCCAGAGCAAATCGCACCTATTTTGGCAGAAAGCGGTCAAGCACCAGTAGCGGAGAAAACAAGGTGGCTTTCGGTGTTGAAAAGACCGGGCGTAAAAGCGGAAACCTTTTTTGAAATAGCAGCTCCGCACATTCCTTTAACGAGAAAAGAAAAATGGCATTTGCTTTCGGAAGAGCTTTACAGCGGTTTTTTTGTGAGGGCAAAAGAGGAGATAGCAAATTTGCAAAAAATGGCAAACCTAAAAATTCCAGAAAATATAGACTATTCAAAAATAACTGCTTTGAGCATTGAGGCAAGGCAAAAACTGAGCGCGGCAAAGCCTTTGACTTTGGGTGCTGCCGCCAAAGTTGCCGGGGTTCGGGCCGCGGATATTGCGGTGCTCAGGTTTTTAAATACTATCTAAGATGTTCAACCCCTGCCTCTCCCGCAATAAAAGCCTCTTTTGCAAGCCCTGCAAACAAACCGTGACCAACAAGCCCCGGAATGGAATCTAATTCTTTGCAAAGAGTGGCGGGTTCTTTTATCAGAGAGAATTTTGCATCTGCAATTATGTTGCCAGAATCGCTGATGGTAGGACCGTCTTTACACGCACCAGCAGCGCGAACTTCCATTGCTCCGCCCAAACTTTTTATGCAAGTTTCTACCAGCCCAAGTGCTGCGGGCAAAATTTCCAGCGGCAGAGGAAACTTCTCTCCAAGATTTTGAACCTTTTTCCCCGAATCTGCAACTATGACAAATTTATCTGCGAGGCTTGCCACTATTTTTTCAAGTAAATGAGCTGCGCCCCTGCCTTTTATCAAATTCAAATTTGGGTCTATCTCGTCTGTACCATCTATAGCAAGGTCTAAATGCGAAACAGAGCCGCTGTCTTTTAGCTCAATGCCAAGTTTGCGGCAAAGCAAGGTTGTGCTGAAACTTGTGCTAACACCAAAGAATTTCAGTCCCTCTGTTTTTTGCCTTTCTGCAAGCCTTTCTAGTGTAAAAAATACAGTACTCCCAGTGCCAAGCCCAACACTCATTCCGTTTTGCACCAAATTAGCCGCTGCTATGCCAGCTTGTTGTTTAATATTCGTCGTCATAATTTTCGCTTTCTTTTGGATAACCGTTTTCCAGTTCCATTATAGAAGCATTTTCAACAGAAACAACTCTTACATTGAAAATTAAGTCCATTCCAGCGCAAGGGTGGTTGCCGTCTAAAAGAATTGTGTCTTTGCGAATTTCGCGAATGATAAAACCATTAGGCTCTTGCGGTTTTTCAATATCCATAAAAAATCTTTCAGAATCAGATATTTCTTCTTTTACTTCTTCATCAAAGCTCTCTATATAGCCTCCAACCCAAAAATCGTCTATGAACGGCGTTAATTCCTCTTTTGCCACTTCCATTACAAGTTGTTTGTCGTAAGCTCCGAAAGCCAGCTGATATGGCAATTCAACAGAAAACACATCACCTTCCTTATGACCTTCCAAGGCTTTTTCCAGCCCAGGAACAATGTTTTCGTTTTGGTAGCCGTGCAGGTAGAATACAGGGGCGTACGGTGAAACTTCCATAATTATTTCACCTTTGCCGTTCATTATGCTATACACAATGGATACTTTTTTATTCTTTGTTATTCTATCTAGCATAGTGGTAAATATAGAAAATTAATTAAATCTGAGCATCACAGCAATTTCAAAGGAAAGGGTTTGGCGAGTGTGGGCATTGCCGTCGTTTAGTTGTTCTCTTAAACGCCGATATTCTATATAAGCATTTGCGCTTGCAAGTTTGCTAAAAGAATAACCTGCGCTTGGGCGAAGATACCATTCGTGCGTACGTGCCGTAACGCTGCGGTTTACTTTTTTAAGTTCGGGCTCATAGCTTGTTTTCTCTTCGCCATTTGTAGTTTTTACCACAGTATGTACCCCAGTAGCTGTTCCGTTTGCAGGTTCGTAAGGATCAAAACCATCAACAGGAATGTAATCTTCCTTAATAAGTTTTCTATAACTATAACCGCTTGAAAGTTTCAAGTCTATATCGTTGTCTAACTTTATGTACCAACGCCAAAGTTGAAAACCTCTTTTGGCTCTAAGAGAATAAGCTATTGAAAGTTCGTCTCCAGCGGCATAGCCTCTATCTACCGTTTTGTCGGTATATAACCAGGGAATTGTTATGTAATAATCCTCATTAATTTCTTCCCAACCTTCAGTTTCGGGCAATTCAATTTTTGCTCGCCTCACCTGTTCTTCCATTTTTACCCTAACGCTGTTATCTATGCGAATATTGCCCTGCGTTAATGCGCTTATGCGAATAAGCGGGTTAAAATCTATTGTGGTTAGCCATTCATCTTCCGCACTCTGATAAGGGCGAACCGTGTAGCGTTCCTGATAGTCAAAACGGTGCGAAGTTGAAAGGCTGCGGAGTTTGCCATTGAAAAATTCAAAGCGATGTGCGAAATTCGGAACATTCACTCCAATTCCTAATTTTGGCCAAGTGGTTGTTGTATCTATGTATAAAGGATTTTCTCTTGTTTGCCTAAATGTTTCATTCCAAGTTAAATCGCCTTTAACGCCAATATCCCAAAAGGGCAGAGTGAGCGAGGTGCTATTTGTTAAATTGCGCCTAATGCTATGTTCAAAACGCCCTTGATATACAATGGTATCGGTATGCTTGTTTCTGTACTCAGCAAAATCTTCGTAATCATGTCTTGTTTTTAACCCCATATCGCCGCTGACTAAATTCCAAAAACCTCTGTTGGTGTAGCCATTGCCAAGACCAAGACCAAATAAATAGTATTGGAACGGTTCCACGCCCTGTTCTTCGGATAATTGCCAAAGTGCAAAATCTTCGCCAGTTGTTTGCAAATCCACGCTCCACATACTGCGAATTTCTTGCCACTTCAATTTTTCAAAAAAGTTGCTAACAGCGTTTTTTCCCGCTATGCCGGCCAGTTGCGGCAATTTTAAACTAGGAGAAAATTCAAAGCGGTTGTTCTGCTGAATTGTCCAAAAATTCTTTGAAAGCATTTCTTCGTCATAAAAATTAAAGTTATTTGGAATGGATTTATTTTGAGTAAAGCCGCTGTTAAAAGAAAATCTCATTGGCAAAAATGGAATCCAATCTGCCGAAAAATTTGCCCTGAAATCTTGCCTGCGATTTCGTTCGTTGCGGAAAATACCATAAGATTTGCTATAATCCCTTGAGCCAACGCTGTCTATTTCGTACGAATAAGCGGTTTGGTATATGGTATCTTGCACTCCTGTTGAATCGTTGGTAATAATTTGCAATGGATATTCGTAAGAAACTTCTCTAACATAAATTCTTCTATCGGTGTGGTCATAGTCAAAAATAAAATTCTTGGCAAACAAACCACCTTCACCATTTGGGTTGAAAAAATCTTCCTTCACAAAAGCCTGTCTATCGCCACCAGCATACATATCGCGGTTTATGTTTAAAGTGTAATTGAGGTTAAAGAAAGGCAAAATGTTCCAACGAATATCTGCTTTATGGGTTAAATCCGTTGTAAAATTTGTTATTTTTTCCACCTGTGGTTCCAAAAAATTCGGGTCTCTCTCTTGATTTTCACTTCTGCTATAAGCCAAGTCCATTACCGTTAAATCAAAGGTTCCAGGCCATAGTTCAACGGGCAGACTTTTATTGCCAAACAGATAGGTGCTGCCTCGTTCAAGAGGTCCCAGTTTATATTCTAAAACCGTGTTGTATTGGTAAATGCTGTCTGCGATTTTTGCTGAGTGCCGTTCGGTTTCTCTATAAGAATAATTCAAGGCGGGGCGTTCCAAAAACACTTGCCCTAAAACTTCTTGAAAAATATTGTTATTTTTTTTGTAATCTTTGCTAAAACCAATAGATAGCGTTCTTGAGCGTGAAAAACTTTGGTATCCCTTTGACTGGGAGGCCTCTCTCAAAGAATGTTCTTCGTTTGTATCTTTAACTTCCAAATCAACAGTTGCAAAATCTCCAAACATATCAAAAGCGTTATCTTGGCTAAGAGCAATGTCATCGTCTGGTTTTAAATATGGGCGGAGCGTTGTGGAACTATAGCCAATGCCAAAAGGCAAGCGCAAACCATAATCGTCTTTGAAAAATTTGTTTATGTTCAGGCTTGCAGTTCCATTTACGTCTAGGCGGGTATTAGCTTCACTGAGTGTTGGTTTTGGGCTTCTTCCTTCTGTTTTAAGCGTTGCAAAATTTCCGTCTTGATAGCGCAACTCGCCAGAGATGGAAAACACATCTGAAAAATCTAACTGTCCGTGCATTCTTGCGGCATAGCCCCAGGCATTTTCTATTCCAGAAAGCCGCAAATCATTAATCCAAAAAGTTCCATCCAAATCTTCCAAAGAGGCATTATTATCTGCTATAATAACAAAACGTATCCAGTTAATGCTGCTGTTAGATGGATTTCCCACCACTTTTATTATTTCATTTCTGCTATCTTTTGTTAAAGTGTCTATTTTCGTGTTAAAAAGCTGCCTACCAATTTTCAAATCTGAAAATTTGGAAAGCTGGAGAGAAAAAGCATTTGCTCTCCAATTATTGTCGTGGCAATCTTGAATTCGCTCTCTATCGCTACATTCGAGTTTTTCTGGCTTAAAAGACCATTCATAATAATCTTGGCTACCATCTAATCCGCCACGTCCAAATTGCAAGGCAAATCTTATGGGAGTTTTTGCCGCTTTGGTTTCGTAGTGTATTTCCATTTGAATATTGTTGTAAGAAGTGAAATCTTTAACTTCATTTTCAAAAAATTTAGTAGCACTCACTGCCTGCCCAGGATGCAAACCACCGTATTCCAAAAGCAAACTCTGTTCCTTTAAGGGGGTGCCAGTATTTTGGTCTCTTTCCAAAGGTGTGTTTGGCGACTTGAAATAAGAACCCATATTATCGCGATTATTTATAACCTGAACTCTCAAATAATTGCTGTCTGGAACAACCACAGCACCTGGAGCTTTAATTTCTGCATTTATTTCTCCAGTCACGGTTTCAGTAACAGGATTGGATATTATGCCAAACTCATTGCTTCCAGAATTTTCCATCCATTCATTTCCCACAATTTTAAAATCTGCTATTTGCACTCTGCCTTCTGCAATGCCTTGCCCTAAATTCCCGTACCAAAGCCTTGTAGAAACAGCTTCTGACAAAATATCTGTTGCAGAAATACCCGTACCAGATACTATTGTATCGAATTTATCGAGTGGTATGCGAAACCTGCGCCAACCGTTTTGCAATTTTTCAAACTGAGTTGCATCTTCTGTGCTTAAATCTATTTTATAGCGCACAAAGCGAATTTCTGTGTCTAACTGACCATTGCGATTTATATCTTCGCTATCAAAAGTTCTCTCTCCTGCATTTCCCTTTGTTCCGTTAATCTGTGGCGGCGGGTCGCTTAAATCTAGCAAATTGGCATTAAACCTATCTCTTGCAATATCGGTATTTCCACCGGCAACATTTTCTGCTTTTAAAGTATCGGAGCGGCACTGGGCAAAACGGCAATCCCAAGATACCAACCTTCCGTCAACTCCGGCAGCATAACCTAAACCCATATCGTTGAGCGGTTGCGTTGTACCTGGCATAGCTTCGGAATACAACACATTATTATCAGGTTCATAACCATTTATGCTCACAGCTTCGCTGATTAAACCCAAATCAACATATACAGAACCAACATTCCCTCTAACCACCATTTCTATATATCTCTTTTGCGATAAATCTTGATAATAAGAACCGTTAGGCCGCATAATTCCACCCCAGCTTTTGCCGCTCAAATTATCGTTTGGTCTTAATCTAAGGCTCAAAATAGTGAGTTCTCTATTATCAACATCGGTGCTGCCAATAGGTGTGTAAATGTGCCTGTAACGCATGGTAGTATTGCTGTGCCACACAAATTCTCCAGCGTGTTTGTAATCCAAAGGCTCTATGTATGTGGAGAGGTCGTTTGCAGTTCCACCCGGAGGGCTTGCCTTGAACCACATAAGCCTAGAAAGCGGATATTGCAAATTGAGCGCACTTCCTTCAAAATCATCTATAAGAGCAGATTTTCTCGAATTTGTATTTGTGTTATGATAGCTCGCCGCGAGTTCTCCCTCAAAACTCCATCTGGATTTTTCTTTTGAATTTATGAATGGAACGGCATTTATCATTTTATCCATTACTTGGGAACTATCCCTTAAGCGAATATTTGTTCCAAGCAAAATCCCAGAAAATGGTTCTCCGCCAAGGCGTGGATTATCGGTGCTAACATTTTGATTTTTGTAAAGAGCGGTTAAACCAAAAATAGAGCCTTCTGTGAAGGTCTTTAGCGGATATTCGGCTCTTGCTCCCAAAAGCAATTTGCTTTGAAATTCAAAAAGAGGTTCACATTCAAAATTAACCGTTATCTCCTTGTTCGGGTCTAAAGCGCGCTCGCTTATAAGTTCAATTTGCCCAAGTTCATAGTTTACCTGATAATCCACATCTCTAACCAAAACTTCTGAACCAGCCTTTAATTTTTCTGAATTCGGAGCAATATCCAAACAACCTCCGCCGCCAACCGAATAACTGCTGCTTGGGTCTCTAACGCTTATGCTTGTGCGCCTGCGTTTTCCAACAGATTCAAAATAATAAAGGGGCTGATAAAGATTTAAACTGCGAATAGGCATTTTATAAAGCGAAGCCATTGTAGCAGAAGAATCTATGTTTCTCAAAGGTTCAAGGCAGCGTTCTTTGGCGGTGGCAGCTGCATTTGCATAAGAAAGACCCCTATTATTCACATACCAATTTATGTCCCTACAAGGCAGTTGCATATCTCCAGTATATTCACCGCCTTCTTTGAGAAATATAGATACATCAGATGTTAAAATGGTTCCATTTGTAGAATCGGCAACGCCTAATGTTTTTAAAAAATCAACTGCTGTTCTTGAGCGGTCTTTCATTTTCAAAATATAATTACTCGCATTGTCAGAAGAAATCCCAACATTGTAAGTATTTCTAAGCATTAGTTTTTCTATGTCTATTAAGTCAGATGAGGCAACATCGTATTGAACAAGCAAAACCTCGTCTCCGCTTCTAACCGCAGATGTTGAACGGTTTGTTGGGTCATTAGCCCACGAAACTGCCACAAGCATATTTTGGCTACCGCCCTTAAGCCGTAAAATTCCAGTATTTGCATCAAAAACATAATCCGTTCCACTTTGTATTTCTGTGAGTGGCAATCCCGTTTTTCTCACAGGGGTGCTGCTCCCAGGTGGAAAATACACGCCTACCACATTTTCTATAGTTGTGTTTTTATTGTTTAAATAGCTTCTTTTGTAAACCTTTAAACCATCTAATTTCAATCTTGGAGGATTACCGCCATTTATCTTTGCATTTATATAAGCCTCCTTCATACTCTGGGTTAAAAAATAATATTTGTAAGCACTGAATTGCTTGTCGGGAATTTGGAATTCTGTGCTTTCGTCTTTGCCCCTTATGGTATAACTCTCTTGGCTGCCAGCATCTTGAGAGGCAATTGTGGTTAAACGCCAGTTGCCAAATTTCATATCTGCCTTTATTCCGAATAAACCCTGATGTTGCTCTGCATAGCCTGTTAGCTCTGTGCCAGCTAAACTTAAAGAGGTGCTGCCAGCTTCCAATCTTTGCAAAATATAATCTTCAAATTCACCAGGTGTAGCCTCTGCATAAACTATGCGAACCCTGTTCCTCACGCCAAGCCCGCCCTCTGAATTGTTCAACTCAACAGTAATATTCCTGCCAATTTTACCTTGCACAATAAAACTCGGAACATAAGAAAGGCTTGGGCTTGGCCAAAGGCTGTTTTCGCGGCTGCCTGGGGCATCGTCTGAGACTCCCACACCGTGAAGGCGAATATCCATTGAGCCTTGCAGCAATAGTTGCGGGCGATCAAAGCCAAAATCTTTCATCCAAGCTGGTATTTTCATTGGGAGTGATATATTAAAAAGAGAACCATCTCCGTCATCGCTTGCTCCGCCATTGTTTTGCCCTATAAAGGAATTGAGCCAAAGCCTATTGAAGCCTATATCATACATATCCATTGAATAGTCGGCAAGTTCGGGATAATATGCCTGCCAAAGAGGCAGAGTGTCTCTGCTGATTATATTTAACACACCAGCCTGTACAACGCTTGTTCTGCTTTCAAAATCTATCCCGTGATCATATATTATCACTGGTCTGGAAGACTTAAGCGGTGCGCCGCTGGAAATTCCCTTTGTTGGAAGCAGTTCATTGAGCGGTTCTGACTGAGGCGGCAGAGGAATGTATTGTATTTGGCTTCTTGTAACGGAATCGCTAGGACTGGCAAAACAAAAGCCTGCCCACAGCAAAAAGATTGCTACGATTACCGTTTTGGGAAACATTGTTTTTTGAATTTAGAAAATCTAAAATAGTAAAATTAAATTTTCTTCTCCACAATAAACCTAGGGCGTTGTTTGGTTTCCAAATAGATTTTGCCAACGTATTCGCCCACAACGCCAATGGAAAATAAGAGCATACCGCATAAACTCCAGATTGAGCAGATAAGGCTAGACCAGCCTGGTTCCGTAGCTTGGTGAAAGTATTGGAAAATAGAGTAAGCTATCATGCCTAGGCTAATTATGAAAATAAATATACCGAGCATAGTGATTAGCCTGATGGGTTTTGTTGAAAGGGAGGTTATTCCCTCTATGGCAAATCGTAGCATTTTGTAAAAAGGATATTTGCTCTCTCCAGCAAGCCTTTCTTTGCGCTCATAATATGCTATTCCCGTTTTATAGCCCAGCATGGGAACTATTCCACGCAAAAATAAATTCACCTCTTTGTATTCCGCAAGAGCATCCAAGGCTTTTTTGCTCATAAGTCTAAAATCTGCGTGGTTATAAATAATGTCGGCTCCCAAAAAGTGTATGAATCTGTAAAATCCGTGCGCTGTTGCGCGTTTGAAAAAAGAATCCTTATTCCTTTTAGACCTAACCCCATAAACAATTTCGCAACCCGCGCTGTGCATTTTCAGCATTTCTTCAATAACAGAAATATCATCTTGCAAATCTGCATCTATGGAAATGCTTGCATCTGCGAATTCCCCAACCGAGAGCAAACCGCACAAAAGAGCGTTTTGGTGTCCCTTGTTTTTGGAGAGTTTTATCCCCGAAAAATGTTCGGGATTTTCCTTGCAAAGATTCTCTATTAGCTCCCAAGTGCAATCCTTTGAGCCATCGTCAACAAAAACAATCTTTGACTTTTGAGAAATGGAGCCATTTTCAGAGAGCTGGCGCACAAGACCTAGCAACTGTTCTGCAGTGTTTGGCAAAACTTCTTTTTCATTGTAGCAGGGAACTACTATTGCAAGTAATGGAGACATTACGGTGTAATATAGAATTTTCTAAGTTCTCTGTTATGCAAATTACTAATTCCACACAGCTTCGCGGGGTATTTCCTGCTCTTTTTACTCCCTTGAAAAACGATGACTTTTGCTGTATGCGTAACTCAATAGATTATGCAAAAGCAAAAAAAATGATAGACGACCTTATAGAGGTAGGTGTACACGGTTTTGTGCCAGTTGGAACAACAGGGCAGAGCGCAACGCTCAGTGTGCAGCAGCATTTGGATTTTATAAAATTTGTGCTGGACTATGTGGATGACAGGGTACCTATAATAGCGGGAGCTGGCTCCAATAGCACAAGGGAATCTGTTGAGTTGATAAAAGAAATTCTAAAAATTGAGGAAGTTCCAGTACTCTGTGTAACAGGCTACTACAATAATCCTCCGCAAGAGGGAATATATGCCCATTTCAAGGCTTTGAGCAGCGAAACGGGTGCAAGAATTGTCCTCTACAACGTGCCAGGGCGCACAGCAAACTATATACATCCAAATACCATTATACGGCTTGCAGCAGATAAAAACATAATAGGTTTAAAACAAGCCGTTGAATTTAAAATTGGCGAAAAATATCACGAAGACACAAAAAGCATAGTTGAGCAAACAAGAAGCCTTGATTTTGCTCTTATTTCTGGTGAAGACAGCGCATTTATAGATATGTTAGAGATAGGCGGAACTGCTTTGATAAGCTCAACGGCAAATATTCCAGAAGCTGCAAAAATTTTCGTTGAACTTTACGACTGCTTTAACAAAAAAGAATTTGAAAAATGCGACCAACTCCAAGACGATACCAGAGATTACGTAGAAGCCGTATTCAGCCGCAAAAATCCAATTCCGCTAGGAACCTTTTTCAACAGCCCGCTGCTCCTTCCATTAGTGAGCGTTAGAGACACAGAAAGAGGAGACGAAGCAGAAGGCCGCATACATAAACTCATAAAAGAAAAAGCTCAGAGTTTACTGAAATACACCGAAAGTGAAAACTACTAGCAACTCAAAAATTATTCTGATTATTCTGATAATTCTGGTAATTCAGGTTCAGACAAAAGCACATGAGTTAGAGTTAATATCCGAAGCTGCTTGGGTTTGGAGTGCGGCGGTTCAGAATAACAAGGGCAAAACAGATTCTTTGGTATTTGCAAAACTTGCGCAAATAGAAGTTGGTAGTCCGGTGGTTCTTTCACAAGTTCCAAGGGCAGAACGCTCATTGCTAAGAATGGGATATTTCTCCAAAACTGGAGAAGTAAAATTTTATCGCATAGCTAACAGAAACAGGCTTGTTCCAGCATTTAATTTAACGGATGCAACCGCAAATTTTGCAGAAGCATCAATCGCTTTTGAGGCGGGCAGCAATGAATATAATGGGCTTGTAAGGGTGCAGCTTATGAACATTGCTGGCAGTGCTAGGGATTTTTCCTTGGCTGGGGAAAATTCAAAAAATTATCGCAGTGCAGAAATATTTTACAAAGAACCTTTTATATTTGGCTTGAATGGTTCTTTAAAACTTCACGGCGAATTTGTGGAATGTGATACCATTAGGCAAAAGAATATAGACCTTAAATATATTCATAATCTGAGCTGGGAATGGAAGTATGGAGTTGGCGGAGGCTATAAAAACGACAAATTGTTTTCTTCGCTTTTGCTAGGCTATGATAACAGGGATAAAATTCCACTTTCTTTTAAGGGTTTGTTTGCAGAGATGTCTGCTGAATTTTCTGAGTTTGTGGCTGCGGGTTTGAATGGTGCCTATTACCAGCCATTTTCAAAGAATTGGACTTTGCTACTCTCGGCAAAGGGTTTTGGAATGTTGCCCCCAAAGGATTATGCAAGGGAAGATTTGTTTTTAATAGGTGGCAAAAACGATTTTATAGGATTAACCCCTCGTAGCATAAGAACAAGGGCTTATGGGTTAAACGAAATGGATTTTCAATGGCACGGGTTTGAAAAATCTGCCTTGCACATATTTGGGCAAAATGGAATTTACAGGAATAGGGCACCTTTTAGAGGCTGGGAACATATTTTAACCTATGGCCTTGGCTGGGAGCAGGGTATTTCAACTGCAAGCCTTGCAATCTATTATGCTCTTTTGCAGGGCACTCAGCCAATGGATGGTTTGCTGAATTTAAGCCTTAGAATTGGATTTTGAATTCTATTTTTCTATATTATTACTGTCAAAAGGAGATATAACAATGAGAAACAAACTCGCAAAAATCGCACTAGCAGCAAGCGTTTTGCTCGCCTTGGTTTTCACCATTTCTTGCTCTGTGGGTAAAGATGATGATAGCAATTCTGTTGCTTCTTCATCTTCAAAAGCCAGCACTGGCAGTTCCAGTAGCGGTTTCAATGGAAACTCACAAATTTACAAGAAAAATTGTAGTTCTAACGGTGTCTGTAAAGATACCACCTATAACGATGACGGATATATTTACGAGTGGTATTTGGAGCAAAAAGCAGGAACCGTAACGAAAGGAAATATCAGACTGCAACTGAGTTCAATAACCCCACAAGATCATTATTTCGAGCCTATTATCAATGTTGATGAAAACGATATTAAACAATATTGCCCCACCGGATATACCGATGGTATAGTGTATGGATATTTAGCACGAATTAGTTTACGCAAGAACGATAGTAGAGATGTTGGTGGATTGTCCATTATGAATGAAAATTTCGGTGAAGGCGTTTTCTATTGGTATTCTCCAAAAGATGGAAAAGCAAAATGTGATATTAATGGTGAAATAAAATTAGACTTGACTATCACAAAAGGTTGGAATACAGTATATACGAAAATGACAATAGAAACACAAACAGTAATAACCTCAGACGGCGATACTCTCACACAAGATTATCGCGTACAAGAATACAGCACAAAAAATCTTCTCAAAAAAGAAGCGAAGTGGATTCTCATTGAGGGTGGGTAATTTACCTCAATGAAAGTCCAAACTCCGCCACTTCCGAAAGGAACTAGGGATTTTTATCCTGCTGATATGAGAGTACAAAATCATATCTTCAATATATGGCGGAGAGCGGCTTTGAAATATGGCTACGAAGAATACGAAGGTCCTACCTTTGAGCATTTGGAGCTTTACACGGGCAAAAGCGGCGAAGAAATTGTTTCGCAGCTTTACAATTTCACAGACAAGGGCGGCAGGGCACTCGCACTCCGTCCAGAAATGACACCCACGCTTGCAAGGTTGGTTATACAAAAAGGGTCAGAGCTTAGAAAGCCTTTTAAGTGGTTTTCCATTCCACGCTTGTTTCGCTATGAACGTGCGCAAAAGGGTAGGCTTCGCGAATTTTTTCAACTGAATTTAGATATAATAGGAACGGAGAGCATCAGTGCAGAGGCAGATTTAATATCTGCGATTTGTGCTATGCTCCTTGATTTTGGCTTAACCGAAAACGATTTTGCAATTGGAATTTCTAGCCGCCGTTTGCTAGCCGCATTTTTAGAGAGTTTGGAAGTTGCAGATGCAAATTTAATTTACCCTATTTTAGACAAAAGTTCAAAAATACCAGCTGAAGATTTTGAAAAGGAATTATTGAACGCAGGTTTAAGCGGTGAAAAAGCAAAGAAATTAAAGGCTTTTATGAGTTGCAAAAGCATTGAAGAAATTAAAAACTTATTTGAATGGCAAGGCTTTTCTGAACTTGAAGAATTATTTGAACTTATAAAAATTGCAGGTTTTGAAAACTCGGTTAAATTAGATTTATCTGTTGTGCGTGGGCTTGCTTATTACACAGGCATTGTGTTTGAGGTTTTTGACAAAGCAAAAAATATGAGGGCAATAGCTGGTGGTGGCCGCTACGATAATTTAACAGAAACCCTTGGCGGTCAAAAAAATTCTGGAGTTGGTTTTGGAATGGGAGATGTTGTGCTTGCAGATTTGCTGAGAGAAAAAAATTTACTCCCACAAGGCAATGCAGATTTACCGGTATTTATAGCCTCTTTTAAAAGCGATATGAAAATCCTTTTTAAAACAGCGGGGCAGTTCCGCAAAGCGGGCGTTGCCTGCTCACATTCCTTAAATGCGGTTAAATTCAGCAAGCAATTGGAAATGGCAAATGCAGTTCATGCAAAATGCGTTATTTTTGCAGATGGCGAAAAAACAAAAGATGATTTTTTTGAGTATAAAATTCTTTCAACAGGAGAACAAGGATGTCTAACTTGGGAAAAAATAAAGGAAAAATTGTGAGCTCTTACGAGGGTAGGCAAAACCACATTCCAACATTGAAAACGCCAGTCATTGAAGGCTGGGAGTTTATGTACCCCAATTCCGCAACGGATTTGCGAATAGAGGTTCCAGAATTCACCTGTGTTTGCCCAAAAACGGGATTGCCGGATTTTGCAACATTGGTTATAGAATACCGCCCCACAAAGTATTGCCTTGAACTTAAAAGTTTCAAGGAATACCTGCTCTTTTACCGTAATCTGGGAATTTTTCACGAACACGTTGTAAACAAGGTTCTAAAAGACTGCGTTAAAGCCATTGCTCCAAAATGGATGATAGTTACGGGAATTTTCAATTCCAGAGGTGGAATACAAACAACAGTTGAGGCTAGATCCGGGGTGTAAATTATGAAAAAAATTTTGTGCATTGTTTTGATGTTCACAATGGTTTATGCTCAAGATAAAACCAAAACAGAAGAGCCGCCTGTTTCTGAAGCTCAGGCTTTTTTGCAAGAAACACAAGCAAATTCTGCAACACAAACAAATTCTACAACTGAAGAAAAACCTTACGATAGCGGATTAAGCCCTCAGCAAAGATTTGAAGAAAATCCAAAATATAACGTACACGAATACAACTACAAACAGCAGGTTATAGTTGGTGGAACGGTTATGTTTTGCGTGGTTTTATCCCTAGTTATGAACAACAATTACAATCCTAAACGTGGAAAGTAAAAGGGACATGGGATAAGGAACAAGGGACATGAAATTACTTATTTTTTTTGGAAATCAAAGCTACCACTTGTTCTGCGCCTAGATTTTTTAAACCGAGCTTGGTAAATATTTTGCTCAAAATGTTGCTCTGTTCAAATTTCAGAGATTTTATCAAAATATCTTCTTTTTGGCAAAGCTCAATAAAATCGTTTAGGGTGAATAGGTGAATATTGGGCGTGTTGTACCAGTTGTGGGGCAGAGTTTTACTTATTGGCATACGTCCGGTAAATGTAAAGGTTTTGCGAATTTGCCAGTTTCCAAAATTAGGGAATGTCACAACAGCTTGTTTGCCTATGCGCAGAATCTCTTGCAGCACATCACGTGGATTTTGGGTTTCTTGAAGGGTTCTGTTGAAAATCACAAAATCAAAACTATTATCTGCAATATCGGAAAGCCCGTTTTTATCCAAATCGCATTGTATAGCAGGCACGTCAAAATTCAAGCAGTGCAAAATTCCGTTGAAAGAGCGGTCAAGGCCAAAACCAGCGACTTTTTTTTCGCGCCACAATGAGTGCAGCAAATAACCGTTTCCACATCCTATATCTAAAACGCTTGAGTTTTTTGGTATAAAGGCAGAAATTTTGCTTATGTCTTTTTTGCTCTCAAAGGCGGAGTTTACATAGTGTTCATCGCGATGCTCAACCACACGCACATCCAAAAAGCGAGAGAGCAAATTGCCCAAATCTTTCACTTCAAGCAAAAAGCCATCGTGCCCCAAATGGGTGTCAATTTCCACGCTACTTACGATTTTCTTTTGGTTCAAAAGTGCAAATGAGAGTTTTTGAGATTCCTCTTGGGGAAAAAGCCAGTCGGTGCTCAAATGAACGCACAAAAACTCAGACTTAGCAAGGGATATAGCTTTTTCTAGAGAGCCGTATTTTTTTTCCAAGCTGAAATTATCCATTGCCCAGGTTAAAATCAAATAACTATTTACATCAAAACGCTTAACAAATCTTTCGCTTTGTTTGTTCAAATAGTTTTCAAGGGCAAAGCCTGTGTAAAATTTTTCGGGATCGCTTGGCATAAGCTCTGCTGCGTCAAAACGATTTTTCATGGACTCAGCAGAGAGATATGTTATATGCGCCATTTTTCTAGCATTGGCAAGCCCTTTTGCGGCATCGTCTAAAACAATGTGGCGGCCAACTATTTCAAAAGCGAGAGCCTGAGCGGAGAGCTTTGTTCCGCTGGCTATAACGGCACATCTCTCCACAAAATCTGGATATTGAAGTGCCCATTCAAATGCCTGAAAACCGCCCATTGAGCCGCCTATAACGGCAAAGATTTTTTTAATTTCCAAATGGTCTGCAAGTTTTTTTTGAGCGTTCACCATATCTGTTATGGTTATGCGCGGGAATTTTGAGCCATAAGGCTTGCCTGTGCGCGGGTCTATGGAAGATGGACCTGTGGTTCCCTTGCAGCCGCCTAGTATATTGCTACAAACAACAAAAAATATATCGGTATTTATGGGTTTGCCGGGGCCTATGAGGTCGTTCCACCAACCTAACGATTTTGGGTCATCTTCTCTTTGCAATCCCGCTGCGTGTGCATCCATTGTTAGAGGTGTGCAAATCCATATAACGTGAGAAGCACCGTTTTTAAAATCCCCATAAGTTTCGTAGCGAATATGCAACTCTGGCAGAGTTTCACCGTTCTCAAGCTCAAAATCACCTGAGAATACAAAATCTTTTTCTTGCGCAAGCCAGGTGCTATTTTTATTTGAATCTCTAAGCATTTCTGCCACAATTTAGAAATTTCATATATTACCACAATGTTAGAAGCAATAATAATAGGTTTAGTGGAAGGCATAACGGAGTTTTTGCCTATTTCCTCAACGGGGCACATGCTGATTGCCGAAAATCTTTTGGGCAAGCATTATAGCGATGCCTTTAATGTTTTAATACAGGTTGGTCCCATATTGGCGGCTGCGCTTGTGTTTTGGAAAGATATAGTTGGCTTTTTCGTGAATTGGGGGCAAAAGGAGACCAAGGATTATGTTTTGAAATTATTTGCAGCTTTTTTTCTCACAGGAATAGGCGGAGTCATTGCAAAAAAATGCGGATTGAAATTGCCAGAAGATGTTTTGCCTGTTGCATTTGCGGTTATAATAGGAGCTTTTGTTATTTTTGCGGTGGAATATAAAGCCAAAACAAAAACATTGAATGTGAATTTAACCTGGCCCATTGTTGTTGCTGTTGCCCTTGGTCAGCTTTCAGCGGCTATATTTCCAGGGGCATCTCGCTCTGGAATGGCAATTATGTTTGCGATTTTCCTAGGATTTGCGCGCCCAGCGGCTGTTAAGTTTTCTTTTTTGGTGGGTATTCCAACCATGATTGCAGCAGGCGGTTTTCAACTGCTCTCTGCGATAAAAAAGGGCGAAACAGCAGATTTACTCACGCCAGAGGCCATTGTTGCTTATGTGGTGGCAACCATTTCTGCTTGGCTTTCTGTTGTTTGGCTTTTGCGTTTTGTGCAAAAAAAGAATTTTATCCCCTTTGCTTGGTATCGCTTGGTGCTAGGGTTTGCTATTCTAACTCTAGCTTATTTCCACCTTATGTGATATTCCAAACCAGCGGCAACAAAAACATCTGTGGTTGAATTGCCTATTACCTCTATTGGCAAGCCTCGGTTTGCAAGTCCTGTTCGCAAATCTATTGCGTAGTTTTTGAAAAAAGCAGTTCTAAGTCCAAAAGTTAAAGCCACCCCTCTGTAATAGCTTTCTAAATTTTTGCTGAATCGGTATTTATATGAATTTGAACCTATAAAGCCATCGTTAAGTCCTATATCTTCTTTGAGAAAACTGTAAATAATGCTTGCCGAAGTATAGGGTTCAATTTCAATTTGCGGAGTAGGGATAAAAACTTTCATAAATTCCAGCCCTAACATAAGCTCATAGCGGTCAAAATTCCAGTGGTCAAGTTCTTTGTAAATTGTATCGGTTCTATCAACTTTCGCGCTGTGGCTTGACTTTCTAAGTTCAAATTCAAGCCCTATAAAATCGTACAATGAACCACCTATATACACTCTATAAATAGGCGAAGAATCTTTTATAAAAAACCATAGGCTTGTGGTGTCTCTCACATCTCTATAATCCTTGATTTTTGAATTTAGTTCGCGTTTATACCACCGAGAAGGCGTTAATGGAATCTTTGCCTGTGTGTGTCCAAAACCAACTCCAAACCAAACATCATGCATAGGCTGTTCTGCAAAATACTCGTCTGGTTCTTTTTCTTTTGCCTCTCGCTCGGCATCTGAGAGCCTTCTCTGCGGTTTGCCGCCAAACCAGTCGCTCGCTAGTTTTCTGGCTATTCGTGCCGAATCTTGTGCTAAAGGGAATATGGCTATTTGCTTGGGTTCAGAGCTATTTTCATCAAAGAGCAAAAACCAAGCCATGTCATTTTTTATTGTGCTAAAAATTAAATGATTATCTTTTAATTTGCCAAGTCTATCAATAACGTGCGCATTGCGAGGGCGCAAATCTTCTGGGTCAAGGCGAGGATCTAAATTTGTGCTCAGCCATTTTGCGTATAGAGAAAGGGTAGTGTCGCGTTCCCAATCGCCAGCTTCGTAGCAAACAGGGGTTCCTATTTTTTCGTTTTCGTAGCGAAGCGCAAAGCAAAAATCCGTTGGGGAAATATATCGCTTGCCATAGCTCCAAATCAAAAATTCACCGTCTTTCCAAACAGTTGGTGCTTCTGCGTGAGAACTCAGAGTTATGAAAAAAATAATTATTACAAATTTTTTATACATTCAGCAACCGCCTGTTTGGTAGTGTTCACAAATACATCCATATTAAAAACATCGTTTTTTATTGGTGATTGTACGTTTATAATTCCGCTTCTCAGAGGAATTTGTTTTTTGTTGTCCCAGAGCGTGAATGTTACTATTATTGAAAAATTTTTGAATTTCTTTTTTTGAGACATTTCAACATTTGCCTTTGTGTAATCGTAAAAATTCTCTGCCTCCAAATCTCCGCCAACTGTGTATTCGTGGATTATGAAAAGATAGTTTGAATTGCCTATTTCCACCCCTTGTTCTGGGAACCTTGTTTTTATGAAAATTGTTTTATCCATTTTCAAAGTTTCACGTGAGAAATTTTCCTTGTCTTTTTTTGATATTGCAGAAACATTCCAATTTTTTGAGAGTTCGCTTAAAATAAGGGAATCTGTGAGGGTTTCTAATATATTGTAAATGGAATCTCCTTGTATATTTAATTTTTCTGCAAACCAGCTAGTGCGGGTGAGCATAAAGGAATCGTCTAGCTGAACAACGCCAACGCTTTCTGTTTGGGCAGGAGGATTGCTATAAAATTTATGCGAATTAGTGAGCTTTTGCGAACAAGCCAAACATAGCATTAAAAAAACACTAGCCACCAACCACTTACCACTAGCCATCATCAACCCCCCATTCCTTGCGATAGTTTTCGATTTGTTCTTTATATTCTTCTGGAGCGAATTTTAATATATCGTCTATTGAAGCTATTGAATAGGCTTCTATGCCATATTTTTCCTTCACCTGCTGCAATGCGCTTTTGCCATCTCCTAATTTTTCTTTTCTATCCATCGCAACTATTAAGCCAATAACTTTTGCATTTGGTATTAGGTCCATTATGTTCATTGTTTCTTCTATAGATGTGCCTGCGGTGATTACATCTTCTATTATTACAACTTGTTTTGCTTCTGCGTAAAGGTCTCCCACCAAAACGCCGCCTTCTCCGTGGTCTTTTGCTTCTTTGCGGTTATAGGAAAAACTCACATTTATGCCATATTCTTTTTGCAAAATAGCGGCAGTTGTGGCACAAAGAGGGATGCCTTTATATGCGGGTCCAAAAAGATTATCCGCTTTGCCTTCAAAATGTTCTTGGAAAATTTTTGCATAGCAAGCAGCGAGCAAGGCAAGTCCTTCGCCATTGCAAACCGTACCCATATTCACAAAATAAGGGCTTACCCTCCCGCTCTTGGTCACAAAGCTACCAAATTTCATAGCTCCGCATTTAACCAAAAAAGGCACAAGCTCATTTGCGTTTGTCTGGGTCATCGTCTCCTGCTTTATTGTCCCAAGCTGCTTTAACAGGGTCGTAGGCTTTGATTTTTGCCTCCAATTTATCGTACCAGTCTGGGTCGCGCTTGGTCTTGTTGAATATAATCAAGTTGTACACTAATAATATGCACAGCATAACCACTACGCCTCGGATATTCTTCCTAGAACCTAGGTACAAGGCAAGCAGTAAAATAAAAGCAGCTATTAGGCCAAAATTATAGTGAACCGTGTAGAATTCAGTGAGAATGTCAACCATCATAAACAAGAACTCCTATAACTTTTTAACGGTTACGGTATATGGATTGGGTTTAGGATTTGTAGTATTTTCAAAAATATTTATATAAAATGTGGATACCTTGTTAAGCGAATCAGAGCCTTGCAAATGTCCTGTTTTAACAGTATCTATCAGAGTGATGCTATATTTATTATTCGCTGTGGTGCTATCGGTTTTATCGTTGCATGTACTTTTGTTTGTGGAATAGCAAGTTCCAAAGAACCTAACTTTGAGCGGAGTAATTTTATTTGAAACTGTTATTGAAATTCTATCATCGCGCTTTAACTTGAATTTATAAAAATCCTTAGTGTCTGAATTTTCAAAACCTCCCTCATTCATTCCCATATATTTGTCTATAACGCCAGCAAAGATAATTCCTTCGGTGATGTTCCCCAACGATTCTACATCGTTTGCATCTTCTTCTCTGTTGTTCGGTTCGTGGTCCAAAATATTATGGGTGGAAAAATAAAACACGGTTCTGTCTTTTACGTAATTATCAGAATTCTTTATATTTTTGAATTCTATGGAATCGCTTTTTCCTCCGGTAAAATAATACGAGCCTGTATCGGCGGTTGTTCTATTTGTACCTATAAAGCGCAACTCATTGCTGCTTGTTTTTCTATCTACCCACTTCTTTCCATTACCTAAAACCACATTTGATTCACTAGATGTATCTAAGCCAATCAAATTGGAGTTGAACTTAACCACAAGGGTATCGAAAGGTGAAATTAAGTTAGGGTATTTATTTACCAATTCCGGCAGCACACCTTTGCCTTCGTCTTCACCACAGGCCGAAAGTATTGCCGCAAGGGCTATAATAGCGAGAATTTTTGTCTTGTTCATAGGTTAAATATAGAAAATTTGTCTGATTTTGCATTTACTTGCATAGTAATGTCTAGCGAAGGGCACCATTATTGGTTTTTTTTTCAAAAAAATGCACATTCTTGCAAACAGTTGTTGGCAAAATAACGATTTCAGGATTTTTTTTCCCGTTTTTTACGTCTAATAGGTAACGAAGAAAAAAACGGAGGATTCAAAAATGACCGAAGTCAAAATAAATCGCAATCACAAGGATAGCGTGTTCACAATGCTATTCAGCGAGCCACCTGCAGCACTGGAACTATACAATGCAGTGACGGGGCAAAACTACCCGCCAGACACCAAAATTGAGATAGTGACTCTTTCAAACGCCATATTCAAAGGGCAATTGAACGACGTGGCTTTCGTGGTGGACGACAGGCTTGTAGTCCTGATGGAACACCAGTCATCCATCAATAACAACATACCGCTTAGGATGCTTATGTATTTGGGGAGGGAATACGAGCGAATAACTAAGGGCAAGGATTTGTATAGAGAGAAGCTGATAAAAATCCCTGCACCGGAATTCATAGTTCTGTACAACGGTAAAGACGAGTTTCCCGATTTCAAGGAGCTTAGGCTTTCCGATTCTTTTAAAACCAAAGGCAAGGGCAATCTTGAGCTTGTCGCAAGCGTTTACAACATCAACAAGGGTCGCAATGCAGAGATAGCCAGTAAGAGTCCTGTTTTGAACGGCTACAACGAGCTTATAGCGGAAATAAACAAGAATCGCCAGACGATGGAACTTGCGGAAGCTATAGAAGTTGCTATAAAGAGTTGTGTGAAGCGTAACATTTTAGTATATTTCCTAGAGAAGCACGCTTCGGAGGTTTTGAATATGCTTTTTACTGAATGGAACCTTGACGATGCCCTTGAGGTTGCGAAGGAAGAGGCCCAGGATGAGTTGTTTGCTCTATGGGAAAGTGGCATTTCCGTGGCGGAAGCCAAGGAAATACTCCGCAAACAAACCCGCACAGCAACTGCATAGCGGGATTTTACCCCCTTGCGGGGGCTTTTTAGAAAGCACAAAAAATTTACTAATAGCAATCGGATCGCATTTGTGGAGTTCCTGTTTTAGATGTAACAGACAGCCATGCACCATTCGTACCAGCAGGACAAGCATTGGATTCGCAAAGTGCTACTGTACTTGATGTACATGATATAGATTTGGAAGAGCCATTGCTACAATATATGGTGCCACTCAAAGTACTAGCATTATTGGTATTATTGTAAATTTTAAGAGGAAGATTATTATTTGTAGTACACTGATTTGTCAAATTTAAGCAATCCCCTACGGAGGGATTAGTATTATTACCAAAAGTGCTTCCAGCACCACACGTTCCTCCTCCACCGCCAGAGCTAGATGAAGCCGCTACTATGGTAATATCCCCACATGATACCTCACCGTTGACAACTTGGTTATCACACTTGACATTTGATACAGTTATGGTGCTTGTTCCCACTGAAGTATAATATGTTGTATATGTTTCTAATGCGGCATTATTACCGCTGCTGTTTCTCCAGTTATTTGAGTTCATTGGAGAAATTCCAGTTATATTGAAATTCGCATTGGTT
>Ga0268262_10000358_pt1 | contig 61276 bp, 51 predicted proteins | sample TergutNc150P3_FD_190354 | JGI IMG/M metagenome (GOLD analysis project Ga0268262, IMG submission 190354) | Nasutitermes corniger P3 segment gut microbial community from laboratory colony in Florida, USA - Nc150 P3 (SPAdes) (version 2) | ecosystem: Host-associated > Arthropoda: Insects >... | reverse complement strand
ATGCCGCGCGTACTCGCGTGAACGGGGTGTAAACCGCCTATATAATTATGGAATTTCCTTATTATATATAGCTCTCCAACTCCTGATTCTACCCGTCCCAGCCGACGCCCAAGAGCCTGAAAACAGACCCGCCGTAGCCGCCCCGATCAAACCCGCCGCCGTCGATTCCGCCACGGATAACGCCGACAGCGCCGAAATCGCTACCGTTGATGCTGAAACCGAGAACGCCGAGACCATTGATACCGTCGCCATAAAGCCGCCGTCTATGCGGGTTAAGAACGTGGCCGTAGTAGAGACGGAAATAGACGCCCAGTCCGGCGCGTCCGCCGAACTGACCTCCGCCGACGCCCGACTGGTGACCGCCGAACTCCGCCGGGAAGCCGTAAAAAACCTGCCTCGCGGCCGATACAACGTCATGACCACAGAAACCGTCTACGCCCAAGGCAGCGCCGTTTTGGATAAGTGCGCCGACGAAAACTGCGTTATCATCCTCGGAAACGCCATAGGCGCGGATTTCATAGTCCGGGGGACTATCAGCAAAGTGCAGACAAGATTCTCTTTGTCGGTGGAAATCTACGAAACCGAAGACGGGAACTTGGTAGCCTCCTCCGACCCCATCCGCTCAGAAAGCCTCGGTGATCTGCTGGAACAAGCTAGAGTGATTTGCGCCGAAATGTATAAATCATTTGTAACCGCTAACACCCCTCCGCCTGAACCCGCCGCTTCCCCGGCAACGCCGCAAGTCGTTATCCAAGAACCGGATACACCGCTGTGGAAACTGCACAAAATAGGCATAGACATCAGCGTAGGCGCCGGAGGAATAATCACCGGCGGATTCGGCGGCGGAATGACGTGGCCCGACGGAAGCCGCGTCGCAATGCCCTACTCCGCCGTAAGCGCGTACCTCTTCCTAGACGCCGTATACGCCGAGGCCTTCATCGGCTACACCGATGGCAACGGAAAATGGGAGAGCCAAAACGTCGACAATCCCCAAGACCTGCCGTGGATGCCACGCACATACATAAACGCCGGACTGTTCGCAAAATACCCGTTCGCCGTCTACGAACGAATAAAACTCTTCCCGCTCTTGGGGCTGGACTACGAGATGTCAATATCCGGCAAACTCAAAGACGTGAACGGTAGTGACTACGTATTAGACGGCGCGAACAGCCGCCCCGAAACAAACTCGCTGAGCTCCCTATGGTTCAAATTCGGCGGCGGTATAGACTTCGACATGGGTACGGCCGTCTACCTGCGGGCAGAATTGGTCTACGGCCTGAGAGCCGCGAACTCGTTCGAATGGTTTTGCGCGGATAAGGTGCAATCGGGCGCGTGGGCGGAGTTCGGTCAGGGGGTTGCGGTGAAGATCGGGGTGGGGGTTAGGCTGTGAAAAAAATGCCTGAACTAGGATTTGTAAGATTATAAGGATTTTAGGATTTAAATGACTAAAAGATTAACGGAGGAGATTATGAGAAAGACGATTTTACGGGTGATGTATTCTGTTGTGCTTGCTGCGATCATCTGCATTGGGTGCGGCGGCGACGATGGGGGGCAAACGAATAGTTTGAAGGTCGGCGATCTTCTCAACGCGATTACCGGCGGGGGGACGGACACACCAACCACACCAACCACCTACACGCTCACGATCAACGTCTCGTCGATGGAGAGCGGGACAGTGTCACGTAGCCCGGATGCGGACAGCTACGAAGCCGGAACGCGGGTTACGGTAACTGCTACGCCCAAGGCCGGTTACGAATTCATAGGTTGGTCAGGAGTGTCAAGCTCCGAAGAACCCACCGTGACAATCACAATGAACGGTGATAAGGCGCTGTACGCCGGATTTGGGCGGATAGGGGCGAATCTGCCTAAATACAATGTATATTTCAATCAAAACGGAGCAATCGGTACTCCCCCTGAGACGATACAACGCGATTCCGGTAGCGTCGTGTTGCTTCCCGACCAAGCCGGCATGACAAAAGAGTGGTACAGCTTCGCTGGGTGGAACACTGAGGCAAACGGTACCGGGATAAGCTATAATATTTCCGACAAATACACTGTTATCCAAACCGCGACCCTATTCGCCAAATGGACTCGCAATACTTACACACTCTCGATCAATGCGGTGATTGGTGGCACGACATCGCCCAACCATGGTCCAACAAAATATAATGCTGGTACAGACGTTGCTGTGACGGCTACAGCGGCGCAAGGTTACACATTCATTGGGTGGTCTGGTGCGGCATCGGGTACGGCTAATCCGGTGACGGTTGTGATGGATGACAATAAGGTGCTGACGGCGAATTTCCAACCGATAGTGACGGTTTCAAGTGTGGGCACTGGAGCATCAGGTAACGGCAATTACGCGGTGGGCGCGAAAGTTACCATAAGTGCGGGAACTGCGCCGCCCGACTATCGGTTCAAAAATTGGACGACGAGTAGCGGCGTAACTTTTGACAACGCTAATAGTTCGATGACTGCGTTTACCATGCCTCCGAACCCTGTAACTGTAACGGCGAATTTTGAGGCAGTATTTATTACTGACAGCAGAAACGGTCAAAAATATAAGACGGTAAGAATAGGAGATCAAAATTGGATGGCTGAGAATCTTAATTATGCGGTGGATAGTTCTTGGTGTTATGCTGGGAGTTCCGATAGTTGCGCGAAGTACGGGAGGTTGTATCAGTGGTCATCGTCGATGGGTATAGAAGCAAAGTACAATAATGAGAAATGGAATGGTAGTGATGTAAAACGTAAAGGAGTATGCCCATCTGGATGGCATTTACCGTCTCGTTCAGAGTGGGGTACGTTGGTAACAACGGCAGGTGGTTCTTCAGTGGCTGGTAAGAAACTGAAATCGACAACCGGTTGGAATATATATAGTGGTATTATCAATACGGATGAATTTAGTTTTTCAGCCTTGCCGGGTGGTGGTCGCAGTAACTTCAATGGCAGTTTCGGTGATGCTGGCGACTACGGCGATTGGTGGACGGCTACGGAGTTCGACGCAGGTAACGCCTACCCCAGGAACATGAACTACCTCATCGACGGCGTGAACGAGTACTACAACTTCAAGAGCCACGGGTGGTCTGTTAGGTGCCTCGAGGACGAATAAGGGTAACCCCCAAAAACTATTTAAGAAAGGAAGGGAGAGGTATGGGAAAAGGTTGTTGATTTTTTGGAGGGAGTTGTGTGTTAAGTAACAAGGCTGTTTTCGGCTTGTTCTTTCCGGTAATGGTGGTCGGATAGGATGTTTAACTAAGCGTTTTTAACTAGATGATGATAGGAGAATGAAAATGGCGATCCCTGAAAAGTTCACGAACAAGTATATTGACAATGAAATCGCAAAATTGAATGAATCAATATCATTTTGCGACCAAGCGATTGTGTCTTTAACAAGAACTATACAATATGCAGAAGAGAGATATAAAAAGGCAGAAGAGGCAAAACGAAATGAATATATGCGTATATCATACCCTGAATTTTATGATATGGGAAGAATAACTTACGGCTACACCCAAACAATGAATGCGGCAAACGAAAAAATAAGAAAGGCAATTGAAGACATAAACCGAGAAACAGAAAAAAAATGGAAATACGAAACCCAAAAATGTGAACTTGAACAATTACGTAAAATGACGGAAGAACAACGAGCAGAAAAATATAACCAATAGCTGTTTAGCGAAGAAAAGCGATGTGCCTAGGACAATGTACGCTGATTCGATGAACGATAAATGGTTTGGTGAGATTCCGAGCTGGGCAAAGTTTAGCGAAGAGTCTCACCATTACCTTGCGGCGATATAAACGAGCCGTCTGAATTAGGATTAAACCCCAAGTCCTCCGCCTAATCCCGTCAGATTTCCCGCAAATCTCGCGGGTCGGTCTCACGCCGCCCCGAACCCCATTTCCGCCAACTTAGATTTTGTGAATTCCAGTACGTCCTGAGCATCCTTGAGCGCTTGTTTCATATCTTGTTCCGTCAGATTTCCGAAAGGAGGGTATCGTATTGTCGTATATAGCGTTAAATTTTCGCAAGCGTCTTTTAACTTACCGAAATCTATCGTGTACTTTTCACATTTATTAATAAGATCATCAAGATCATGCGTTTTTATTAATATATTTTCTTTTGCGATGATATAGGCTTTCAGAATTTTTTCGACAGATTGTTGGCAATGATAACACGCTGGCGCGTAATAAGGTACTTTAGCTAACACGGATGCGCAGCCTAAATCCTCTACTGCCGATGAAATCCATTCACTGACAACAAGTTCATTTATGTTCATACAGCAGTACTCCATTCGTCGCGATTTCATATTGAAACGAGGCTTGGCAATCGACATAGGAATAGAAATCATCCTGATTAAAAGCTAATAAATCTAGCGGCATAGTCTTGACGCCGCGTAGTTTTTTTCTGAAGCCGGACATGAGTTCAATAGGGCGTTTGTCGTTTACCGGCGTGAGGACGCATAAATCAATATCGCTTTTAGGGTTTTCTTCGCCCCTAGCGTATGAGCCGAACAGGATGACTTTGGTCACGATCCCGGTTTCGGCCAGTGTGCTTACGATTTTGTCGAGTTCGGTTTTGACGGCTTGGTTCATATTGGCACGTCCCTTTGGGTGTTGTGTATATAATATAATAAAAAGCCAACGCGGTTTGGTGAAAAAATAAAGTTCACGGGAAATAAACTCCCTTGGCGCCGGCGCCGTTGGTTTTGCCCCAGACTTGGAGTCTTTGCGCCTTGCCTTTGTTGAACGTGACGACTATCTGCGCGCCGCCGGCTATGTTGCAGCCGCCGCCGTCGGCTTCGGCTATGAAGTATGTGCTCTTCGCTTCGCCCATCACTATCGCCTTCTCCGCCTTTCCGTCTTCGCCGAAGGTCAGCATCAGGGTGCGCCCGGAGACTTCGTTGGCCTGCGCCGAGTCGCCCGCCGCGAAGTGCCGGCTCTGTACGTTTCCGAAGGCTCGCATGGAGCGCATCTTTCCGGTCTCGGAAACGCGTACGCGCAGGCTGTCGCTCCAGATGTGGGTGATCAGCGAGTCTTTTGCGCTTGTCGCGTTCCATTCCGCGTTTCTTCCGTGGGCTTTGCCGAAGGCTGTCATTGAGTTTATTTTTCCCGTCTCGAACATTGAGATGCGCAGGCTGTCGCTTGTGATGTTTGTTGACATCGCGCTTTTCGCGGTGTCGGAGGATTCCCTGTAGCGGCCGTTGGCGTTGCCGAAGGCTTTCATGGCGCTTATCTTTCCCGTTTCGAACATGAACGTATGCAGGCTGTCGCTCGTGATGTCGGTCGTCGTCACGGCGCTTTTAGACGCGGAGGTTTCCGAGTATTTCCCGCGGGCGTTGCCGAAGGCCTTCATCGAGTTTACCTTCTTCGAGTCGTACATGGACAGGGCCATGCTGTCGCTCCAGATGTCGGCTGTCGTTGTGTCTTTGGTCGAGTCCGGGGTCTCTATGTAGCGTCCGTGGGTATTGCCCAGCACGCAGGCGCCCTCGAATGTCTCTTTGCCGAAAAACAGGTCTACGGAGTCACCGGTCACGACATGTTTCTCGTAGTTGATCACCGGGTGAATCCGCAGTTTGGCGACGTTTTTCTTTACGAAGTACTCGCCGCGTCTGCCTGTGGCGGAGAGTTCGCCTCGGTTTATGCGCACGTTCTCGTTGACATTCGCGATTTTCGTGGAGTCGTTGTAGACCATCGTCCGCCCGCGGATGAAGAGGGTGTCGACGGAGGCGCTGTCTATCCGCGTCAGCAGGGGATCGCCGCGCAGCGTGCACTCTTTTTTTTCGGTCATGTACACTGCGTTGTTGCCGCTGATGAATGTTATTCTCGCGGAGTCTCGGTATAGGACGTTGCCGCTGGCCGTGAGGATTTTGTCGCCTTTTACGAAGTACAGCCGTTCGCAGGTCATGAGCTGTCCCTTGTGTTCTACGGTAATGTTCGACGTGAAGTCGACAATCCCGTCGTTCTTCCGCCAAAGCGCCGAGTCAGCGGCTATGCTGACGTCGTCGTATCGGAAGAGCACGTCGCCGCGGAGGTAGCTTATGAAGTCGCCGGTCTTGTCGTCGTAGATATTTTCATTGCTGTTCGCCCGTTCCAGAACGAGCGCCCCGCTGGGGGCGGCCGGCGGCGCCGCCGAGAGCGTTGCGGCGGGGCAGAGCAGTAGCGCGGCTGTTAGAAGAGCGCGGCGCAGTATATGTTTACCGGAGGAAGTCTTCATCGCCCTCCTCCATCCTGCGTTTGAAGTCGGGGAAGAGCCCCTGCACCTCCGCGTTGAACGAGAAGCGCGAGAAGTCGTCCCGCGCTTCCAAACCCTTGCCGCGTAGAATGTCGCCCTTCTTGGTTTCCACCTGAACGAATGTGTCGGAGGTAACGCGACGCGCGTCTTTGTGCCACCGGAGCCGTTCGCCGGTCACGACCATCCCCTCTTCGTTTTTGATGTTCACCGCGCCCCAGAGGTCAAACGCCGACATCTTTGAGTCGCTCGAGCCGGAGTCGGAGGTGATGCGTGTAGAGACTTTGCCGAGCGTATCGTACACCGTGATGCGCACCGGGGCGACGGTAAGGTCGCCGCTGTCGGAGAGCGGCCGGCTCATGTAGTCGGCGTCTAGCCACCAGCGTTTGGCGTTGCCTTGGTAGAAGCAGATGGAGGCGTTGGTTAGTTCTTGGTGCGGTGCGGTGATGACCTTTTCGCCGACGGGCAGCGGGTCCTTTTTGGGGGCGCAGCCGACGGAGACGCAGGAGATTGCGCATATCGATGCAAATACGGCGTATGTTGTGATATAACGAAAATTCATTTTCATAAATCGCCAAGTGTTAATCCGGTATGCTTAGCCACTCTCGCAAACATTTTCGGACCTATTTCCGTACCGTCGTGAAAAGCAAAGACATAATCTGGGTAGCCCTGCCTTTCCAATATTTTATGAGAACCGGATTGTCTTTTTACAGACCATCCTATTCCCAACAGCGCGGCTAAAAGAGCATTCGCTTTAATTGACGGCCACTGACTCATGGCGGCTCGCAAATGCTATGGAATTAATATCGGGGATTGAAGCCTCGTTTTCCATTCTATCCGCCAAGACCCGTAGCGCCAACGCCTTCGCTTTCGCTCCGGCTTGAGACCGCGTCGCCCCGTACGCGAGAACCCCGGGGATTTCGCGTATCTCGGCTATCCAACGGCCGTCTGTTTCCTGCTCGAATTCAATCTCAAAGTTCATACCCTATCCTCTTCTTCTCTTTCAATAGTTGCGTCCATATAGATTCCTCAGGCAGGGTCTCTATTTCTTTCTTCAACATTGTAGCAATGGTCATTTTTTGACCTCCGCAAATGTGGTTAATGGGGTTTTATTAGGATACATCTTTAAAATAGTATTTGGGACTTTGGATGTCAATAAATACCGAAAAAACTTTCCGCCGAACCCCGACCGATCCTGAAGGGTTAGCGGTGGGCGGCGAGACGAAGAGGCGGACAGGGCAATTTTTTTGGCAAGACCCGCCAAAGCGCCGTCGCTCATATCAGGTGTCCGGCCCCGGTTATGTGGTTAGGTTGAAACCCAAAACGTTCCTATATCCCATATAAATCAACGGGTTAGCCGATATTCTGTGACCGTCGCCGTTGTCGTGGGTAGAGGTTGGGGGGACACCACCGCAAATTTTTTTACAAAACCCTTGATTTCCTAGGGATTAATTATTATTTTGACAAAGTAGACAAAGTCTGCCGTAACAATGGTTTGACAGCGCACCATTAAGCCGAGAGGAGATTTATTATGGATGAAAATCCGACAAACGCTCAAGAGCAATATGAGCTTGGGGAAAAGTACCGCAAAGGGGATGGGGTCGCTGTCGATTTACAAAAGGCGCAATATTGGTATTCTAAAGCCGCCGAGCAAGGATCCGCTGCCGCATTGTTTGCTAAAGGCATGTGCGGGATGGAAGAATCGAGAGAAGGGTTAACATGCAGAGGTTCTGGAAGTGAAGCATCTGTGAAATTGGCTGAAGACGCGTGGAAATATACGATTAATAAAGATTGGGCAAAGGCAGTACCTTTATTCAAAGAGGCCGCTAGACAAGGGAATATGGGTGCACAGTATGCTCTTGGTGAACATTATGAAGATGGAAAAGGCGTGACGCAAAACAGGAAGATCGCAATTGACTGGTATAAAAAAGCTGCCAAACAAGGACACGCGATAGCGCGTGAGGCATTAGAGTCGCTTGCCAAACAAGGATATGTAGATGCGCGTAAGGCATTAAGGTTGCTTAATCAGGGTAAGTCGCCTTGGGGTATTAAGCGATTGGTGGATACTTGGGGCGGGAGAATAGGTCTCATCCTCGGTCCCGTTTTGCAAGTTGTCGGGATTATAGTAGAACGGTTGGCCGGTCATGAAATCCCTAGTATAGGTGAGTTAGTGTGCGCTGCGGTGTTTGGCTCGTTTTTATTCGGTTTTGTCGGCATAATCATCGAAAGGATAGTCAGATCTATAATAAAAAAGTGACACATAGAAAATAATCAAACAATATCCAAGGAGCCTTTTTAATGACGTCATTCGTCAGAAGTTTCGTTAAGTCCGCCGTAGCGCTATGTCTTCTTTGCGCCGTCTCTTTCGCGCAACCCAAACCCAAAGCCGCCGTCTACATCATGGGCAACCCTGAAGGCCGCGACGCTCTGCGGGCTGCGGTCAATACTTTTTTGATTAAGAGCGGCAAGTACCAGATGATAGCCGTAGACGCCATAGACGTTGTGGCCTTGGAGCAGAAGCGGCAGATGAGCGGGTCGGTGTCGGACGGCGACATTGCGAAGCTTGGCCGCGACGCGGGCGCGGAGTACGTATGCGTTGTACAGCGTACGGAGCTTGACGGGATATCATACGTCGCGACCCGTATGATTAGCGTTCAGAGCAAGGTGGCGGAATTCGCGGATATGGTGGAACTGCCTCCGGGCGGGAAGGTTATAGAACTTATTCAGTGGCAGATAGGGTCTATGCTTGGTATGCAAGTGGGGCCGCGTCCGAGCGGGACGCAGAGGAGCCGTGAAGAGATTCAGGCGGATATTCAGCGGCTTGAGCAGAAGAAGCTGGCGGAACAGCAGGCCGGCGGCGGCGCGGCTGGCGCGACGGAGCCGCCTATGCGGGGGACGGTTGTTCCGGGCGGGAGTCTTGCCCAGAAATTGGCGTGGTTGCAAAAAAGCGCGGACAGCCACGAGACGTATATCATTGAGGTGAACGCGGATGAGAGCATCGCTCCGAATAATACGCTTGAATTCAGCGGCGGGATAAACATCACCGTTGTTTTGAGGGGCGTTGGGGGAAACCGGACTATCAAACTTTCATCGCACGGAACGATGTTTATTGTAAAGAAAGAGGTTACGTTTGTTTTGGAGAATAATATTACACTTCAGGGTCATAAGGCTAATACCGGTAGGATGGTTAGTATAGATGGCGGAACGCTTAAAATAAAAACCGGAGTGACAATTACCGGCAATAGCGGCGGCGGAGTGGGCGGCGGCGGAACCTTTGAAATGAGGGGAGGTATGATTTCCGGTAATGGGAGCAAAGATGTTGATGGCGGCGGAGTTGCAATGAGCGGCGGAACCTTTACCATGACCGGCGGCGCTATCTCCAATAATACCGCGAATCATGGCGGCGGATTTTGTGCGGGTATTGGAAATACATTTACAATGACAGGTGGTACTATCTCCGGTAATACCGCAAATCAAGGCGGTGGGGTATATTTGTATTACGGCTGTTGTTGGGGAGGAGGCACCTTGAATATGCGGGGAGGTATCATTTCCGGTAATACCGCCATTGAAAGTGGCGGTGGAGCGTATGTGCCCCAATATACTAATATAATCAAGACAGGTGGAACTATTACTGGATATAAAAACGATCCAACTAACGGCAATGTGGTAAAAGACGAAGACGGCAACGTTTTGGCCCGCAAAGGTCACGCGATATATTACAATGACAATTACAATAACAATAAACGCAAAGAAACCACTGCCGGCCCCGGTGCGAATTTTAAAGACGGGGAAGGTCCGTGGGATCAGTAATCGTCGTCTCGACCGGCTGAGTCTTCCACCTCTCGTGCATCCAGACCCACTGTTCCGGGTGTTTGCGGATGTATTCGCTGATAATGTCGTTGATCTTCTGTATGTTGGTGACCAAGTCCGCTTTTTGGTCTCCGGTGTTTACGGGTATTATTTCTTTGCTGACATAGACATGGTGTTTATTTCCAGGCAGTCTTGCCGTGACCGATACGAACATCGGGATTCCCAGTTTCATGGCGAAGCGTACGGCGCTGCTAGGCGTGAAGGCAGGATGTCCCAAGAAGTCTGCGAATACGCCCTCTACGTGCGTGTCTTGGTCTATTAATACCCCCATGACTTTCCCGTGTTTCAGCAGCCGCACGATTTTGCGGGTGCTTTCCGATCTGTCGATATACTCTATGCCGGGTCCGCTTCTCATCATTCTCACGGTCTCGTCTACGTCCGGGTTTTTGAACGCCCGTCCGATGGCGAAGCACTCCAGTCCGCGGCGGGCGAATAGGTGCAGCAGCATCTCGAAGCAGCCTAAGTGCGCGGTGACGGCTACAATGCCCTTGCCCCGTTCGCAGGCTTGGGCTACTCCGTAGAGGCTGTCGTGAGAAACTATATTGTCAAAGACGTTGTCTTTGGCGCCGCCTAAATAAACAGCGTCGAAGAGATTTTTCCCTTGCGATATAAATACCGCTTGCGCGACGGCGCGGATTTTCTTTTTGTTCCACTCGTTTCCGAAGACAAACTGCAAGTTGCGGACGGTCAGCCGCCTGTCCGTGCCCAATATGTAGTAGCATGCCCACCCCAAAAATGAAAAGAGCGCCAGGCCGATGGGGCGTGGCAGCGAGCGTCCGATGACAAAACCGGCCTTCGCCATCCATCCCAAGATGCGGTGCCGGATGCTTGCGGGAATGAATTTTCTTAGCGGGCGCATAGCGGGTCAGCCTCCTATATCCGTTTTTTCAACGCCGATTGTCACATCCATCCCCTCGACCTCGACGCTCTCGGCGTTGTTGATTGTCGCCGCGGGAACGCTTTCGATGTTGACGGCCAGCGTCTCGGCGCATACGTAATTGCGGAAATCGGCGAGCGCGTCCTCAATCTCTTTCGGGGACGAGTAGCGTATGACGATCCGGTCGGCGACGTTCAGGCCAACCTCTTTGCGTCTGTTCTGCACGCGGTTGACAAACTCGCGCGCCATACATTCACGTTTTAGTTCGGGCGTGATTGTGACTTCGAGAGCGACGGTAAGTTCTCCCTCTGTCTCCACCTCCAGCCCCTCGCGTTTGGCGCGGCGGACTTCTATGTCATCGTAGGTCAGCGCCTTTCCCAGCACGTCAATAGTGGCGCCGCCCTCGAGTTTCTTTATATCTGCGGCGCTGAATTGTTCTATCAACGCGCCGGCCTCTTTCATCTTAGGCCCGAGGAGTTTGCCTAGTTTTTTGAAGTTCGGTTTGGCCGATATGCTCACAACGCGCTCCTCGTCGCTGTCAAAGGACACTTTTTTGACGTTCAATTCCTCTTTGACAAGCTCTTCCATGTCTCTGATGAGGTCGATCTTTTTGCGGTCGGAGAGAACGACGGTGAACTCGCTCAGCGGCTGGCGCGTCTTTATGGTGAAGCGGCTGCGGAGGGCGCGTCCCATGGCGACGGCTTGGCGTACCAGCTTCATCTTCAGTTCAAGCGGTTCGTCAATAGCGTCTGCTGACGCGGACGGGAAAGCGGTCAAATGAATGCTCGGCGGTTCGCCCGTTAGTTTGCCGTTGACCAGATTCCGATAGATGGTCTCGGTGACAAACGGCAAGAACGGGGCCATCACTTTAGAGAACTGGACAAGGACGTAGTAGAGCGTCCCGTAGGCGATATTTTTGTCACCGTCGTTCTCGCTGCGCCAGAAGCGGCGGCGGCTGCGGCGGATGTACCAGTTTGTCAGATTGTCGATAAAGTCAACCAGATGCGGAACGACCTTGTATAGATTGTAGAGTTCCATTTCTTTGTTGACGGACGCGATTACGTCGCTAAGCAGAGACACTATCCACCTGTCAAGCTCGGTTCCGCCCTTCGGGGGATTGAGGCCGGTCGGTTTCCACCCGTCCACGTTGGCGTAGGTGACGAAGAATGCGTATGCGTTCCAGAATGGCAGCAGCACGGCGCGGGACATTTCCATCACGCCTTTTTCAGAGAAGCGCAAATCTTCCGCCTTGACAGCCGGGGAGTTTATCAGAAACAGGCGCAGAGCGTCGGCGCCCAATTGGTTCAGTATATCTTCCGGCGGGGCGTAATTGCGCAGACGTTTGGAAAGTTTTTTCCCGTCCTCGGCGAGGATTATGCCGTTGACTATGACGTTTTTAAAGGCCGGTTTCCCGAAGAGCGCGCCTGAGAGAACCGTCAGCGTATAGAACCACCCGCGTGTCTGGTCGAGGCCTTCGGCGATGAAGTCCGCCGGAAAGTTCTTCTCAAAAAATTCCTTGTTGTCAAACGGATAATGTTGTTGCGCGTAGGGCATAGACCCGGATTCGAACCAGCAGTCGAGCACTTCGAGCGTGCGCTTCATCATTGCGCCGCATTTGGGGCATTTCACCTCAAGCTTGTCTACTATGTGGCGATGTATGTCTACCGGGCTGATATTTACGTTTGCGAGTCTTTCTATCCACGCCGAGTCGATCCCCGCGTCGGAGAGTCTTTGCGCCGCGTCTTTAGCTTTCAAACTCTCTTGCACTTGCCGCGCCGTTTGCGCGTGGATGGATTCACCCGCCGATTTATCGCCGTTGCCCGCGAGCGTATGCAATTCGTCAAGCCCGCCCACGCACTCTTTGTGCCCGCAATCGCAGAGCCACACGGGGATAGGCGTCCCCCAGTATCTGTTGCGCGAGATGTTCCAGTCCGGGGCGCTCTCTATGCCCTTGCCGAAGCGTCCGTTTTGAAGGTGCGGCGGAACCCAGCGGATCTGCTGATTGTTCTCCAGCATATTCGCCTTTAGCGGTTCGATCTTCATGAACCAGGTCGTTATCGCCTTGTAGATGAGCGCCGTGTCGCAGCGGTAGCAGTGCGGGTAGCGGTGCAGGATTGCCGTCTTGTGGAATAATCTGCCCGATGTTTTTATATGCCGAGTGATTTCATCATCTGCGGTATAGACGAGTTTGCCTTGCCACTGCGGGACTTCGTCGGTGAATTTCCCCTCGTCGTCGACGGGGCAGACTATGGGCAGTCCCATCTTTTGACCGACGATAAAGTCGTCCTCGCCGAACGCCGGGGCGATGTGGACTATGCCTGTGCCGTCTTCCGTCGATACAAAGTCGGCTGCGGTAACGGTGAAGAAACGCGGGTCTTTGTCCTTGAAGTAATCAAATATAGGGACGTAGTGTTGACCGGCAAGATCGCCGCCGGCCATCTCTTTGAGAATCTCTATCGTTGACAAGTCTTTATAGTAAGCGCTGAGACGCTCCTTTGCCATGATGTAAATGTTTTCGCCGTCTTTTATCTTGACATACGCTATTTTTTCTCCCACCGCGAGCGCCACGTTTGACGGCAGCGTCCACGGAGTCGTCGTCCAGACCAATATTTTAGTTGACGGGTCGTCGGCTAACGGGAATGTTACCGTGATTGACGGCCCGTTGATCTCCTTATATCCCTCATTGACCTCAAAATTTGACAGCGGCGTGGCGCATCGCGGACAGTAAGGCTGTACTCTGAATCCCCTATAGATAAGCCCCTTGTCCCACATTTGTCTAAAGACCCACCAGATGCTCTCCATGTACGGCGGGTCCATAGTCCTGTATTGGTTGACAAAGTCCACCCACCGTCCCATCCGATTGACTACCGTCTCCCACTGGCTGGTATAGCGCAGTACGATTGACCGGCAGGCCTCATTGAACAGGTGGATGCCGAGCTTTTCTATATCGCGTTTGCCGGAGACCTTAAACTCCTTCTCCATCTCGTTTTCAACCGGCAGCCCGTGGCAGTCCCAGCCGAAGCGTCTGTCGACATATCGACCGCGCATAGTTTGATAGCGTGGGATGATGTCCTTCAGCGTTCCCGCGAGCAGATGACCGTAGTGCGGCAGGCCTGTGGCGAAGGGCGGCCCGTCGTAAAAGACGAACGCCTCTTTGCCGCGAGTCAGTCCCAGCGAGGCCTCAAACGTCTTCTCCTTTTCCCATACGTCAAGCGCTCGCCGCTCAACTTCCGGGAAACGGACCTGCGAACTTACCGGATCAAAAAATTCTCCGCTCATAGCGCTTGCAAAACCTTTTCTATCAGTTTAACGAGTATAGGCTCGGCCGTGTCCGCGACCGCGAGGATCTTCGCCAGCGTGGCCGGTTCGAGCGCGTCGGGCAGGCACGAATCGGTGATCACCGAGAACCCGAGCACCCTCATCCAAGCGTGGACGGCGGCGATCACCTCCGGGACGGTGCTCATCCCGATGACGTCGGCGCCAAGCGTTTTAAGCATACGGTATTCGGCTCTGGTCTCAAGCGACGGCCCGCTCATGGCGGCGTACACCCCGCGCTCCAGCTTTATCCCGTTGTCAAGCGCGACCTTGGAGGCGATGTTCAGCAGTTCGCTTGAATATGGCTGCGACATATCAGGAAAGCGCGGGCCTATGCGGTCGTCGTTGGGGCCTATCAGCGGGTTGTCGCCGAGCAGGTTGATGTGGTCGGTAATTGCCATGATAGTCCCCGGCGGAAAGAGCGGGTTTATCCCGCCGCAAGCGTTTGACACAATGAGAGTATCGGTTCCTAAAAATTTCATCACACGCACCGGAAAGACGATCTGCTGCATAGAGTAGCCCTCATAGTAGTGAAAGCGCCCCTGCATAGCAATCACGGACTTGCCGGCCAGCGTGCCGAAAATCAGCTTGCCCGCGTGCGTCTCCACCGTTGACAGCGGGAAGTGCGGGATATCCTCGTAATTGAGAACGGTCTCTTTTTTGATGCTGTCGGCCAAACGGCCTAAGCCTGTGCCCAAGATTATCCCGTACTCCGGTTTGGCCTTGGTCTTTCTTTGAATGAACGTAGTCGCTTCTTTGATCATATCATACTGCAGCGGTTGACCCGACATCTCTCTCTCCTTTGTTTTTTATCCTAACAACTTGTTTATCTCGTCGAAGCCCGTCTTTTTAATCCTAGAATCCATTTAATCCTATAAACTTGTTTATCTCGGCGAAGCCAACTTGTTTATCTCGGCGAAGCCAATCCTAATTCAGACATCCCTTAACCTCTCAAACACCTCGTCCTCTTCAAGACCCTCTATCAATACAACCTTATTCCTGCTGTGCCCGCCCTTGATTATCGACAGCGAACTCTTGGCTACGCCGAGAATATCCGATAGATAATCTATCAAGTGCTCGTTCGCCCTGTTGTCAACCGGCGGCGAAGTTACCGACACTTCCACATCTCTCTGGCCGCAGACTTTTACAGCGCACCTGCTTGCCCGAGGTTTGAGCCTCACGTTGACCGTGGCCGCCATCGCCGCGTTAGCCTGTGATGATCGGTTGCGGCGGCACACCCCTCTGCGGCGGGGGGAACGACGGGGCGGGCGGCAGCTGCGTCTGCTGCCGCCCGCGCGGCGGTTCGGCCGCCTGATCGCCTTGATCGTCGCTGCGCAGGTCGCCGCTTATCACCTCCAGCAGATTCAGCTGCGTCGATAGCATCGCCTTGAAGCGGGCGAGGAAGCTGTCGCGCTGGTTGCGGATGGAGATGATCTCGCTCTCAAGCGCGTTGACCCGCTGGCGCGCCTCGGCCTCGTAGCGGTCGGCGCGTATCTGAGCGTCCTTTATGATAAGCTCCGCCTCTTTCTGCGCGTTCACGCGGGCCTCGTCGCTCGACCGCTGGGCGCTCATCAGCGTCTCGTTCAGTACGCGCTCTATCCCCGTGTACTTTCCGAGCTGCTCCTCCAGACACTTTATCTGCGTGGCGAACTCGTTGTTCTGGCGGATGAGCACCTCGTACTCCCCGGCCACAAGCTCAAGGAAACTGTAGACGGCGTGCGAATCGCACCCGCGTAAGGCGCGGGGGAACGGCTGCTTCCTAATGTCAAGAGGGGTAATGCGCATTTAAGTGCCTTTGTTTTTTATTAATTGATACGGATACGTTTATCGTTAATAAACTCACTGTCATTTTCCAAATACCGTAGTAAAGAGAAATGTGACTGTGTTCCATATTAAAAAGAATCCTATCGCGTAAAGTAACGCCGCGCCTATATACAGTAACTTCTCTTTCATAAACATTCTCCCGGCATTGCCGTTAATACCCGCGGCTGCCGACAAGCGTCGTCCCGATCCTGACCATCGTCGCCCCCTCCTCGATCGCCCACTCAAAGTCCCCGCTCATCCCCATGGACAGCTCCGGCGTGCCCGGCACGCCGCCGCAGTATTTTTGCGACAGCTCCCGAAGCGTCGCGAACGCCCCCCGCACAGCCGCCTCGTCTCCGCCGAGCGGCCCTATCGTCATCAGCCCTCTAAGTTCCAAGGCCTTGCTCTCCGCGACGATCTCGCAGAGCTTCCCGCACTCCTCAGGCGCGCACCCCGACTTCGACTCCTCCCCGGATGTGTTGACCTCCACGAGCACCCGCTTCCTCTCCCCGCCGGAGTACAGACCATCCAGCCGCCGCACCAGCTTCTCGCGGTCGACCGACTGGATCCACCCCGCCAGCGGCCAGACCTTCTGCGCCTTGTTGGTCTGAAGGTGGCCTATCAGGTGCACCGTGAACTCCCCGGCCAGCCGCGGGACCTTCTCCTCGATCTCCTGAACGCGGTTTTCGCCGATGTCGCGCACCCCCAGGTCGATCAGGCGCTGAGCCGTCTCCGCCGGATGGTTCTTGGTGACCGCCACCAGCCGCACCGATCCCGCCGCCCGCCCCGCCCGCCCGCAGGCGCGCTCGATCCGTTCGCGGACGTCGTGAAGCCGGGCCGCCAAATCCGGGTCTGCCGTGGTCGATTCGTTCATTCGGGACGCCTTTCCGTTAATCTATAAATATACATTCGGGGCGGGTAAAAGAGCGTTAAAATCAAAATCTTTGGGGGCGGGGGCGGAAAAGCCGGTTTTCGGCCCTGCGGGGCTGTCGGTTGCGGCGGCGTTGATTGCCGCGTTGATATTGGTACGGCGACAGCGACCGCTAACCAATACCCCGCCTGCCCATCTCCGCCGCTTGTTCGGCGGTCGGTCGGGGTCATAATTTTGAGCGATGGAGGCCGGATTTAGATGACGCGGAACTTTTTGAAGATTTTTCTTGACAATCTAACAGAAATATATTAAATTATCTATATGATAAAATATGCTGAAGACATTGTAAGAAAAGTGGCTAAAGGACTTATTCCGCCGAGTGTTTTTTGCACATTAATAACGCTTTTACGGCAATAGATATAACAAAAGACTTGAACCTTTTTGACATAAAACCCGTAAAGACGTCAAAGGAAACAGACCCTCAATATTATCGATTGCGTAAAGGGAAGTATAGAGCGATATTTTATGTTGATAATGACGATATAAAGGTTATAACGTTAGATAAACGGGAGGACGTATACCGAAAATGGCGCTAATATCATTGACGCTCAATCAAAACGAGGAAAGCATGGTAGACTTTCTTTCGGAATATTACGAACGGGATAAATCATCCCTAATCAAATATTCTATCAGGGAGTTGTATGAGGATATAACTGACAAACAGGCTATAGCCGAGTACGAAGCCAAAGAGAAAAACGGCGGGGTAAAATTCATTGATTCCGCCGATGTGTTGAGTATGCTGCAAAGTCAAAAGCGTTAACGGCGAGACCGAAGTTCCGCGCCCATGAACCCAAACCCCAAAGGAGGGTCGTTATGGCGACATTGACGGTTACAGACGACAGACTGCGCCAAGTAGACGAGTTCGCGAAGGAAAAAGCGCTCAGCCGCGAGGATGTAGTCGATGAGGCTATCCGGATTTATTTGGGCGGCAAACGGGCTGAAGAGATGAACGAGTGGCGGCGCAACTATGAGGCGAGACGCGGGGTCATTACGGAAGAGGAGATTGCGGAGGAGATAAGAGCGTATAGGAACGAGAGAAAGCGCGTGACATAATGAACGTCGTATTGGATGCCAACGTATTCATTTCCGCGATTATACGGGGCGGGATACCGCAGGATGTTATTATCAGGATCGCCGATAGATCCGACCGGCTGTTTATTACGGATGAGATTGTCGCCGAAATTGAGAAAGTGCTGGTACGCCCAATGTTCGGTCTCAGTGCCGAAGAGGTGGAAGAAAAAATCACACGTATCAAGAAAGACGGAACAATGGTTGCGGTCTCCCCCCTACACCGCGTAAAAGACGCTTGCCGTGACCTCAAAGACAATATATACCTCGAATGCGCCCTCGCCGCCGGAGCAGACTACATCATCACCGGTGACAAAGATCTGCTAGTCCTCAAAGAGTACGGCGGAGTGAAAATCGTGAACGCGCGGAGTTACTTGGATATCGTGGGCGGCTGAATTCTCAGTTGACCGATTGTTGGGACAGTCTCTTGATTTTTAACACCCTGTGTGAAGTTTACACACTTTTTGAAACAGACCCCGGTTTTCTCGTCTGTCATGTATCATTATCTATTCTTTTCCATACACAATTAAAATGTTTTTTGCATTGTTTGTATATAGTCTTTTCATGTTTTGTATCTTTTACTACAAAGGCTACAGATTCGGCGGCTTTCAACGGAGGCGTTGTTATTGTTATCAAACCCCGACATTCTTTTTTAGCCGATTCTATTAAAATCATACTTGTTCTGAATTCTGTTTCAAAATGTCGTAATTCAATTCGACCATTATTTCCGGCTCTAGTTCTGAGAGTACGAATAAGCTCTTCTACTAGATCAAGTTCCGTATTTATATTCTGTGTGTTGTCTATACAGCCATCCTCTATTTCCATTTCACCAACAGCATTTAAGAATGGCGTGTGTTTTTTCCCTAAAATAACACGTATTGCTGTCCGATTCTTGTTCATTGCATCAAGAATTATCCATTGGTAAGTATTAAAAAAAGCCACACCTATTGTAAAAAATAAATCTATTCTTTGCGCGTCAGCAATCCATTCCTCTAAAAGTTGTCCATTTTTGCTAGGCTCTCTCTGATAATATATCTCCGTGATTCCTAAGCTGTTACATTGCAATATCAAACGCGGCTTACATAATTCTTTGACAAGAACTGTGATAAAAATTATAATGCTAATAGAAAGTACGCTGATGCATATTCCCATATATATAGGGGTTTCATTTCCCAAAATGCTTTTAACAGTACCAATGGCACCTAAGACAAAAAGGCACCCGGAACCTATTTGAATTAATTTATGTTTCATTTTATCCTCCCATCCGTTCAGTGTTAAGTTTGTCATGATGGAAATGTTTGCTTCCATCACGAAATTGATTTTGTTTATTGTAAGTCCAGCTACATTGCGTTTCGCATACTCTTTTGTCTACGTTTAAGCCTTGCCTCGCGGCTTCGGCTCTAAGACTAAGTACCGGCTGTTCGCTAAACTTTGTCGGACGCGGTGTTTCACCGTGTGCTATATTACACGCGCCGAACTAGCGCACCTAATCAGCAACACAACGAACAGAGTACCCGTTGTCCTTGTAGTTGTCGTCGAAGCCATCGTAGGTACCCGCATCTGCGTACCGGTAATACATAGACACGTATTTGGCGAAGTCTCTCCCATATTCAGACTCCGAAGCCGTCCACCATATGCCGTTCTCGCCGGCACCATAGAATTTGTCATCGGAGAAACGGCCTCCGCCCGGCAAGGCCGAAAATCCGTACGTATCATAACCATAGTTCTCGCCACCATAGACCCAACCACTTCCCGATTTCAACTTTATACCAGACACACTGTTATAAAAATCACTATCAACCGTTGTTTTTAGTGTGCCCCATTCTTTGGCGGAAGGTAAATGCCATCTAGTTGGGCAAACTGTCTTTGCCGTATTCCAATCGTACAATCTTCCGTACTTCACACAATTATCCGCGCTGTTTTCATAACACCATGAACCGCTTGTCATCGGATAATTCAGATTCTCTGCCATCCACGTCTGATTCCCAATTTTCACCGTCCTATATGTCTTGTTATTTCTAACATCGGTGAACGTACCGGGTTGATAAAAATTAGCTGTCCGTGTTTTGTCATTGTTCATTGTAATTGTTATTGAGTTTGTTGTTATTGGTGTTCCATAAAACTCTTCCCTCCATTCAGCAAACCTGTAGCCACTTATCGGCGTTGCCATTACGGTAACACTCGTTCCAGCATCGTAACTACTCGCGGAAGGATTACGTGATACCGTGCCACCATCCAATGGGATTACATTTGTCGTAAGTGTATATATTATTATAGTCCACTTAGCATAGAACGTTTTGTTTTCAGTCACATTCGCTACCGGGAACGACACCGCCGTCGTCAACGCAGAATCGGTGTACCAACCGCCGAATGTGTGCCCGGTCTTCCAAATCGACGCTGGTTGGGCTATGCTACTCCCGTGATCGACGCCCGTCTGCGTCGGAACCGGTGTACCGCCGTCGGCGTTCCATGTCACCGTGTAGTTAATGGTCCACTTCGCGTAGAATGTTTTGTCTTCAGTCACATTCGCCACCGGGAACGACGCCGCTGTTGTCAACGCCAAATTGGTGTACCAACCGCCGAATCTATACCCTATTTTCGTAATCTCCGCAGGTTGAGTTATGCTCCCCCCATGATCGACGCCCGTCTGTACCGGAACCGGCGTACCGCCGTCGGCGTTCCATGTCACCGTGTAGTCTTTGATCGTCCATTTCGCGTATAGGGTAACATTGCCCGTAACGGTGTACGTTGAACCTGCCGCGTAACCGGTTCCTGTGCCGGTGCTGTTTGTATTCCATTCCCCAAAATTATACCCGGTTCTTGTCATGCTTGGGAGCGTTATGCTATTGCCTTGAACCGCATTCATTGCCGCAGGGACATCGTTTGTCGCACCGTTGCCGTCAAAGGTTACTGTGTAGGTTGGTACGGTAGTCCATTTCGCGTATAGGGTAACATTGCCCGTAACGGTGTACGTTGAACCTGCCGCGTAACCGGTTCCTGTGCCGGTATTGTTTGTATTCCATTCCCCAAAATTATACCCGGTTCTTGTCATGCTTGGGAGCGTTATGCTATTGCCTTGAAGCGCATTCATTGCCGCAGGGACATCGTTTGTCGCACCATTGCCGTTAAAGGTTACCGTGTAGGTTATGGGCGTCCACTTCGCGTAGAACGTTTTGTTTTCTGTCACGTTTGCCACCGGGAACGACGCCGCTGTCGTCAGCGCCGAATTGGTGTACCAACCGCCGAATGTGTACCCGGTCTTCGTCATATTCGCAGGTTGGGCTATGCTCCCCCCGTGATCGACGCCCGTCTGCGTCGGAACGGGCGTACCGCCGTCGGCGTTCCATGTCACCGTATAGCCGTTTAGCGTCCATTTCGCGTAGAATGTTTTGTTTTCTGTTACATTCGCTACCGGGAACGACACCGCCGTCGTCAATGCCGAATTGGTGTACCAACCGCCGAATGTGTACCCGGTCTTAGTCATCGCCGCCGGTTGGGCTATGCTCCCCCCGTGATCGACGCCCGTCTGTGCCGGAACCGGCGTACCGCCGTCGGCGTTCCATGTCACCGTGTAGTCATTGAGCGTCCACTTCGCGTAGAACATCTTATTTTCCGTCACATTCGTTACCGGAAACGCCGCCGCCGTCGTCAACGCCGAATTGGTGTACCAACCGTCGAACGTGTATCCGGTCTTCGTCATTGCCGCCGGTTGGGCTATGCTCCCCCCATGATCGACGCCCGTCTGCATCGGAACGGGCGTACCGCCGTCGGTGTTCCATGTCGCCGTGTAGCCGTTGAGCGTCCACCCCGCATAGAACGTCTTGTTTTCCGTCACATCTGTAGTCGGGAACACTGCTAATGTAGTCAACTCTGAATCGGTATACCAACCGTCGAAAGCATATCCGGTCTTTGTCATATCCTCCGGTTGGTTTATACTTCCGCCGTGATAGACGCTCGTTTGTGTTGGAATCGGCGTTCCGTCGTCGTCAATCCATGTTATCCCATAGCTATTGAGCATCCACCGGGCGTAAATAGTAGTATTTTCTGTGAACACCGTTCCAATTGTCACCACCGCGCCACCGTCAGAACCGGTAAACCAATCGTCAAACATATATCCATCCCGCGTAGGCGTCGGCAAAGACATAAGTCTTCCATCAGTACCTGTCATACCGAATGCGGGCGTCACCGCACCGCCAACCGGGTCAAAGTTCACCGTGAAAGAGGCAGTTGTCCCGCCATTGCCTGGGTTGCTACCGCCCTTGCCGCATCCCGCCAACCAAAACGCCACAACCGCCGCCATCAGCAACAACGTCCGTCCCCACCTCTGTCGATTAAAGAAGCCCATAAGAATCTCCAATAAGTTTATTATTAAATTGAATATTTACTTTTCTGAATTTAAAATCAAAAAAAGACGTAGCGGACGAATGCCCGTAAAACGCATTTAAACAGCGTCTACAGCGTGTTGTTTTTGGGGTAACAAAAATGTCTCCCCGACGGCAAATCGTTGATTTACGGGGCATATAGCCCCCAAAAAAGGCTATAAAATGGGGTGGGGGGGGGGGGGGGCGTTTTTCTCATTGTGTCAAGTAAAATGACGGCGCAAGGCGCAGGCGCGCTACCGAAGCCCACGTCCTGCCCGTGCGCCGCCGTAGCCGTGAATCCTAACGTTGCTGTCCCTAAAGCCAAAGTTTTTGACCTCATAACTCCTGCCTTACCTCAAAGAAGACTGCGTTTCATCTATATATCCTATATATAATAGGCTACCCCTACAAAATAATAATTTTTTCTGAAAGCCGCAAATTTTTTTAAGATTTCATACCAAACCCCTCAAAACACATCAAAAACGCCTTTTTTGGAGCGTTTTGGCGCCCTCCGACACCGCCGAACCGTCCCTTTCCGCACTATTCGCGCCAAGCTCATCCAAAAACTGCTCAATGACATACCCCGTTTTCGGTAAAATTCTTTCCAACGGGAAAAAGCGTTTGATTACCGATGCGGCGTCTTCAGAGGTGCGGATGTTGAGTTTGCGTAGCAAGAATTTTATGTCGCTGTAGTCCTGACCCTCCACCCTTGATGACATCAATTTCATCGCGAGCAGGTACTCTGGTGTTACGGCTGAGATTTTCAGGCCGCCGGTTTGCATGAATTCCGCTACCTCCACGTTGCCGCCAATAAATCCCTTGACGCCGTCGTTGAGCCAGTTTTGCGGCAGGTCGTGCTCGCTCGCGATTTTCTCCGCCAAAGCGTGTATCTCGCTCTTCGGTTCATACAGCGCGTCGATGTCTTTCGTCGCGTCGCGGGCCGAGTGCACGAGGCACATCGCCGCCCCGCCGGTTATGATGATCTCGCCGTGCAGGTCGGACTTTTCAAGCTCTTGGCCCAATATTTCAAGATATTTCAGCAGTTCGTCTCTTCGCATAATATCCTTCGGTCAGACCCGCATTAGAAAGTTTTCATCAACAAACAGATTCCGGTACTTAAACTCCGTCGGCGACTTGTACATGAACAGCAGGCGGAGGTTGCCTGTGGCGTTGCAGTCAAAATACGGCTCGTCTGTCAGCCTGAACTTTTGGTCCATTACCCATACCGGGACCTCCAAGCCGTAGTCGTTTGCCAGCTTGTGCGCGGCGGCGGCGAAGAGCGCCGCGTGTTCGCGGAGCACGTTGGCGCGGGTTTTCGGGGTCTCCGCTATCATAGATAGGCGCGCGGCGGCGTCGCTGCGGTAGAATTCGTCCAAAAAGTCGCCGAGGACGATGTAAAAATCTTCCCCGCCGCTCAACTGTTCCATCGCTTGCGATACGGTAATCATTTTCCGGATGTCCGGGTTAGGGTACGCGTTTTTGCGTTATACATGTATAAAATAATAAATGACTGAGCGGACGGGGGCTAAAATAATTCGGGAACAATTGGACGTCGGGCGGCGTGGGTATTATATTATTGTAATGCCGACCGCACCTGACAGACTCTGCATAATCTGCAATCAGCGCAAGCCCGCTTCGCAGTTCGAGAGGAAGGGGGAGCACATCGTCCCCCGGTTTCTCGGCAACCGGCGTCTGCGGACGCCTTTCGTGTGCCGGGTCTGCAACGGCGCTCTGGGGGGGACGGTCGATCTGGCGCTCAAAAGCGCCCCCGGGGTGGCGGCGGCTTGTTTCAACCGGGAGGCGGGGCGGGATCGGGGAGATCGCTCTTCAGGGCAACCTGTCCGTCTGGGTTCGCTCTTCGGGGAGTATTACGGCGGAGCGGGCGGGCGGGATCAGTGTATCGATAATCAACATATCAATAAGAATAGTCCGCGTAACGGCGACCCGCTCAAGAATCCCGCCGTTAAGGGCGCTATCCTTAAAATAGCCTACGAGTCCGCCCACCTGCGTCTCGGCGACGCTTACCTGACCGATCCGACCGCCGTCGTTTTCAGGGAGATCCTATCGGCGTTTGTCAGCAAGGACAAGGAGAGGGCTTACGGGTTGATCGACGCCGTAGAACTCTACACCATCGACATAAACGCCTTCCATGCCGCGATGCGGTCGCCTAGGTGCGGTTTCGTCAAAAGGGCCATAGCGGGCAGGAGCTGCCTGAACAGTATATGGATCGTCCCGCTGAAACCGAGGCCGTCCGGCGGGGGCGGATCGCTGGCTGTTGTGACGGACATAGAGGGCCTGCCGCCGAGCTACGTATTGGTCGGCGGGTCGTCCTGCGGTATCGGCGCCGCCGAATTAATTTACCCGAAACTTTAATTTTTTGACTTTTAACCCGCGCCTTTATTATATTTATTTAGTATATGCTATCAGTATTAATGCGTTATCAATATCAAAGTTAACCGTTAACGTCAACACCGAACACAAGGAGTGCGTTATGCCCAGCGTTTTTTATTTGCCCGAACCCAACTTCACCGGCGTGTGGCCCAACGCGGACGATAAAGCCGCGTCGCCGGAGTACAAGGACGGGGTCTCCGTCTTCAAGTTCACTGTCAACAGCGATGACGCGCCGACAGCCGTGTTCTCGGTCTGCGAGGAGCCCTACGCCCAGAAGACGGCGCTCGGCGGCTTGCGGAAGGGGTGGGTCAACTCCGTCTGTCACTTTGAGGGCTTTCCGCCGCCGAACTCGCGCAACGTGAAGAGCCTGACCGACGGGATCGCGATACGTCAAGAGGGCGGGGCTTGGAAGGTGCAGATCAAGACCAAAATACAGTTTATCGTCTAGTTGGCCGGTTATTCCGGACGGACGAGTTTTTCGCCGTTGCGTACCGACCGGTACTGCGGGACGATCATCTCTATCCCCTCGCGCTTGAAGATGTCGAGCACGTTGCGGTTGATGTTCGAGCATATCACCGCGTAGAGGTCGGGCCTCCGCGTGTAGGCGCGCAGAGAGTAGACCACGGCGAAATCGTTCAATTCTTTCGTAAACACAAACGGCGGCGGGGCGTGCAGGATATGCTCGGTCCCCAGCGCCGCCTCTATCAGCAGGGGGTGCGCCCTCTCCCACGAGACGTCGTAGCATACGGAAAATTCGACGGAGATCACGACGCCCTGCCCGCCCTCGCCTGTCGCGGTGCTGTAGTTAACCACGTTCGCGGAGAGTATCGACGAGTTGGGTACGGTGATGACCTCTTTCTTTATGGTCTGTATGCGGACTACGAAGAGCGTCTTCTCAATGACGTCGCCGTAGACTTCGCCCACCTTTATGCGGTCGCCGATCTTGAAGGAGCGCATATAGGTGATGACTATCCCCGCCATCATGTTGGATATCACGCTGGACGATCCGATGGAGAAGAGCACGCCTATGAAGACCGAGACGCCCTTGAAGATCGATGAGTCTGAATTTGGCAGCAGCGGGAAGATCAGCACTACGGTGAAGGCGTAGATGAATATCCGCAATATGTTGAAGGTCGCCCGCGCCCAGTCGGGGTAGAATTGGGGTATAACCAAGCGCCCGGTCTCTATCTCCGCGGCCACGTAGCGCATGAATTTGAGTATGTAGCGCATTACCACGATGATGACGGCTATGCGCAGCAGATTGGGCAGGTAGGCGATTAAGCCCTTGCCCATGGAGACTATCGGGTCGGCTATCCACGAGAAGAGCATGCCGGCAAGGTGCCGCGTCGCGGGGAAGATCGCGAAGAGCATTGGCAGCGCCGCGTAGAGCAGCACGATGTAGATCGCGTAGCGCAGCGCTTTGGAGACGAAGAGCGCGGCGGCGGTCAGTTTTTCGGAGGTCAGCAGTTCTATGCTGCGGAAGCGGATGCCCTTGAACCACTTTTCGCGGTTATCGACTATCTTGCGGTCGATGATTCGGCTGAACGCGCGGTTGACGAGTATGAACAGCGCGACGAGCGCCGCGACTACGAATACGGACAGGCCGGCCATCCTCAGAACGTTCCACGTGCCCAAGCTCTTTTTGTAGGCGGCTATGGCGGCTAGCACCCTGTCCTTTTCGGAGTGCGCGAAGGCGCTCCTCTCCGTGCCCGCCCAATATGCGTCTATGGTGGTTATGTTTATGAGCGGTATTTCTCCGAAAGATATATCGGCGCTCATGCCGTTGTCGACAATGCCGAGCGTGTCGAATTTGGGCGAGAACTGTTTGGCCGCCCGCATTACGCGTTCGTTGTAGAGCGCGGCGCGTTCTGACGGGGAGAGGGTGGGCGTGGGCGCGTATATCGTCATGACGGTATCGCTCCCTAGTATGGCGTAAACCGGCAGAGCGAGCTGTTTTAAGGAGTCTATAGTCCGCTTGCGTACGGCCATCTTTATAGAGTCGGTGGTGCGCAGCCTGGTAAGCTGGCCTCTGAGGTACTTGACGGAAGCGGAGTCGCTTGAAGCGATCTGGGCGATGATCAGGGATTCTCGGATAGAGGCCGCGATGCTGTCGGCTATATAGCCGTTTATCTGTCCCACGGCCGCGTAGTTGTGCCTGTAGGCGCCGGAATCCTGCGAAACCTGGGCCGCCGCGGCCGCGGCTGACGGGCCGCCGCCCTGCGCGGAAAGGGGCAGGGCGGACAGGCAGAGCAGATAGAGCGCGTATACGTATAGCGGTGCCGGGCGCATCGTCTGGCTACCTGTTGATCATCAAATGCGGCATTCCCGTCGCCTCTATCACGTCTCTCCACAGATCGCTCTCCGGGTCTATGCAGTTGCGCTTCGCCACCGCGAGTTCCGTCGGGATGTGCACGAAAGTGTCGTTGACGTTGCTGACGAGCATCTTGGTTCTTCCCGACATCGCCGCGTGGACGGCGTTGGTGCCCAAGCGGGCGCAATAGATGGAGTCTATCGGGTTGGATACCCGCGCGCGGATTGTGTAGCTGGGGTCTATGTACTTCAAATTGATCTCGAACTTCTTCTCCTTGAAGTATTTTGTGATGCAATCTTTAAGGAATATGCCGATGTCGCCGAATTTCTTGTTGCCGGAGGCGTCTACCCCTCCGCCGGCAGAGAAGTGCTCTTGGCCGGCGCCTTCCGCCACGATGATGAGCGCGTGGCCGCGTTTGATCAGCCGCTTCTCAAGGTGCGCCAGAAAGCCGTTTTCCCCGTCCAGATCGAACCGCACTTCAGGGACGAGCACGAAGTTGGCGTCGCCGGAGCTTATCGCCGTGGACGCGGTGATGAAACCCGCCTCCCGGCCCATCAGCTTGACCAGGCCGATGCCGTTCACGGCGTTCTCCGCCTCGATGTGCGCGTCGGCGACCGCGTTAACCGCCTCCGAAACGGCGGTCTCGAAACCGAAGGACTTCTCTATGAAGCTCAGGTCGTTGTCGATAGTCTTGGGGACGCCCACAACCGCCACGTTCAGCCCGCGTCGCTCGACCTCCTCGGCTATACGCAATGTGCCGCGCTGCGTTCCGTCGCCGCCTATCGTGTAGAGCTGGTTTATGCCCTCCATCTCTATCCTGTCGACTATCTCGGAGGTGCGCTCGCCGTTTCCGCGCGAAGAGCCCAGCACCGTGCCGCCCAAGCGCTGGATGTTCATGACGGTTTCCGGCTTGAGCTGCACGAACGGGTGGTTAAACTCCGGCAAGAAACCTCTGTAGCCGTACTTTATGCCGGAGATTTTGCGCACCCCGTACTGATACCATAGCGCGTGCACCAGAGAGCGGATCACGTCGTTCAGCCCCGGGCACAAGCCGCCGCAGGTTACTATGGCGGCGTGCACCTTGTCCGGGTTGAAGAAGATCGACTCCCTCGGCCCGGCCCGCTCGATCAGCTGCTTGCGCGTGTACTCTATCGTGACGCCGGGTTTGGCCCTGATGTCGAAGATTATGCAATCGTCGTCACGCACGAAGTTGGCGATCTTGTCCCCGCGGTGGCTGGAAAGGTTGATGGGCGACGGCCTTTTGCCGGGCCCCAGCGTGGGTATCGTAAAGTCTAACGCCTGTATGTTGTCTATATTGTTTAAATCCATAATTACCGCCGTCTCCCCATATTTTTATTTGATGAAACAATCAATCCGACACGGCTTCCGACGCGGCCCGCGCGGCGCCTTCCTTGGTGAAAGAGATGCCTATCACCGGCAGCCTGTCCTTAATCTCCTTTAGCTCCTCCTCGCCGAAACGGCCCTTCTCCTTCTTGTATTCAGAGAGCTGGAACCTCTTCACCTCCAAAAGCCCGCCGCCCTCGGCGCCGATCATGAAATTGCCTTTGCGGCCGTCCTTTAAGGCCACCCTTGTGCCGTAGTCGTAGATATAGTCAATCTCTTCCATCTTGATCTCTTCGCCCTCGCCGCCGCCGGACACTATCCGCATCCCCGGCAGGCTGGAGACCTTTCCCTTGGCGCTCTGCCCGTTGCCCTCTATGAAGCCCTTGTTGGGGCCGGCGGGGAAAAGCTGGAAGTTCATCCCGGCGTCGAGGGTTATCTGGCCCTCTCCGGGATAGTTGCGCTTCAGCTTGACGTCGTAGTCGCCCAGATAGACGCGCCAATAGCTGATATCGTGAAGCTTTTTGTCGGTGTCCACGTACCAGGCCTTGCTTTCGATCATGCCTTTCGTTCCCTGCGCGAAGACGGCGCCGGCGGCGAACGCCAAGAGGGCGGCGAACATAACGGATGTACGGACGAGACGGTTCATGATGGAAACCTCCTTATTATTATTGTTAATATCGGCTGCGGGGGCGCGGCGCGCCGCGTCTACGCAGTCATTATAGATACCCAAATCAGCGTCTATATACAAAAATATAATTAACGGCCCGTTGTTTGCGCAAATTAATTTAACTTTTGTGGCGCAGCGGCACCTCGCGCCACAGACCGGTCGCGGCGTCTTTTACCAATTTTATGTGCGGCGTCTCCCCGCCGTCGAATACTATCAGCTCTTTGTCCGTCACCACCGTCTTGCCGTAGAGCGTCACCCCCAATTTGCTGATGCTCCGGTACTGCGTGATTAAAAAGTCCTTGATCCGCTCAAAATCGTCCCTGCTCTCGTTGAATGTGAAAAACAGGGTGTCTATGCCCTGCGTCGCCAGCTCCTCGTATATCTTTATCGGCAGCGCCTTAAGCTGCCTGAGGCTCTCGTGCGACCCCTTAACCAGAATAGAGCGCCTGTCCGTGAACAGCACGTAGCTGAACGCCGCCCCCGGAAAGAGTTTCGACAGCGGCCCGAACAGATTGCTGGTCAAGTCGCCGCAGTTCACGTTTATCCTCTCGAGTTTGCTCTCCAAAACCAAAATGTGCCGCCGCCCCGCGTACCGGTAGTCGAAAAAGCCGTCCAATTCCTTTATATTCTCGTATCCGAACTTGCCCCTCGCCCCCTCCCCGGTCTCGCCCGTCTGACGCAAAATGATCAGGTTCGGGTAGCGCTGTATCTTCAAAACGTACTCCTCCGTGTGGGCGACTATATACTCGTTGCGGCGCGTCGGGTCAAACCCCTGGTCAAAGAGCCCTCCCATTTTGCCCATCTTGCTCCAGTGTTTCAAAAAATACTTGGTGATCCGCCGCGCTATGCGCTCCGCCACCTCCCCCAAAATATTTCCCTGCGCCGCCGCGTCCCACGGATAGGGTGAGCCCAGCAGGTCGGACACGGTCACGACGGGATAACTGCGCTCGCCGATGCAATACTCCAAAAGTATCTTGTCGACAGGCAGCAGTTTATCGTTTATCGCGTCGTTGACGTTGTGCAGCTTGAACGCGCCCCTTACGCCATGGTTACGTTTGACGGAGTAGATAGGCTCGCCGTCTTCGTACGGCTGCCACCGCACGGGGATGAACTCGGAAAACGGGCTCTGCTCCATCAATATCCACCCCGCAATCGTTTTTTCTGATGTGTCAATACCTATTTGACAATCGATATATGAAAATCGTTACATAATCCGTCACTGATTCGAATAATGCAGCCTCAGCCAGATTCCGTGCGACGACGTGTGGACCGGCTCGTCCAATTCCGCTGGCCGTTTCAGGCTCTGCCTGTACGTGTAGTCTAAATTCATGCTGCGGTGAAGACGCCACGACAGGGTTCCGCTCACATCAACGTCCGGTTTCGTTATGCGCTGCTCAGGAAGCACCGGCGCGAAGAGTTTGATCTCCCCCTCCGCGCTTCCGAGCGACCCGATCCTCACCGTCGCTCCGAACGAAGCCTGCGGGCCTATCTCCAAGATGTTCACCTTATTCTCCGGAAAGAGCGCGATGCTGCTCGCAACCAAGAGCTTTTGCGTAAGATCCACGGAGTCCTCCGCCGCGAACTTTACTTTGCTGTTTTCTATGATCCTGAAACGGTCGTTGTACCGCGAGTAAGTGCACCCGAAACCCAAACGCGCCTTAGCCTCAAAGTAACGCCTCGTGGTCAGGTCGAAGTTCACCCCCGCGCCCAGTTCGAAGATAAAGGGCGAAAAGGCCGGCTCTACGGTGTACACCTGCGCGGTGTCTAGCCCGGCGGCCTCGTCAAACACGTAGTCCGCGTCCGTAAAACTGAACCCGCTCTCGCTCGAGCGTCTGATTTTCGAGTCAAAAATCCTCGTGTTGGACTCCGCGCGGGCGTAAGGGCCGAACCAATTCAGTATCCTCCATATAAAAATGCTGGACACCAGCAGGCGGTCGGGGTTGTTGACCATGTTATCCAGATATTCGTCTGTCAGGTTTATGCTCTCGTCAAGCCGCAGGCGCGTGCTCCACTCCATCGGCTTCTTCCTGTAGAGCAGCCAAACGTCCAGAAGCCCTCCGAGCGTGAATGTGCTGGTCGTCAGATCCGCCTGGTGGTCGACCTCCGTGTTGAGCTGCGTATTTATCCCGATGTTTATTCCGAAGCGCCAATTCGACGTCAGTTTTGTCGTAGGCGTAAGGTGGATAGTCCCCCCGCCCCTTATGCGGAAGTCGTTCGGGTCTTGGATCAGCAGAAACGTCGTGAGCTCCCCGGGCAAAAGCCGCACGGTCACGAAGTTCGTCAGCGTGTTGTAACCCTCCCCCGCGCCCAGAATTTTGTAGACGCCCGGCGTCAAAATCCAGGCTTTCACCGTCTCGCCGAGTTCGATACTGGCTCCGTAGCCCCGGCCGTAGGGGTCGAACTCGTCGATCCGCACAAGTTCGTACTCGCCCTTCAGCGCGGCCCCCTGCTCGTCGACCACGTCTATCACAAGCCCGGCCCAGTCGGGGACGAGCGGTTGCGCCGCGCCCTCTTCAACCTTTACGTTTTTCACAATGCGCTGCTGCCTCGAGCCGCTGCCGAGCGCGACCTTGTACTCGCCCGGTTCGAGCGCGATGGTGCGCCCCGGCTGATCCGTGGCGACAAGGCTGTCGTTCAGATCGAACACCTCGATATCCGGCTCGGAGTTCGTCTCCGTGTATGTGGGGACGAATACGCCGCCCTTGCCGTATGGTATTATGGCCGCGTCGGTGGCCTGCTGCATATAGAGCGGCGGCGCGTTCCACGTCTCCATAGCCCCTTCGAGCCACGAACGCTCCGTCCGCGACGCTTTCGCTATGGCGTCTTCTATGGCCGCCGCGCTCTCGTCGCCGCGATTACGCTTCTGCTGGAAGACCTGCCGGTCCGTCAGCTCCTCCCCCGGCAAATCCGGAGGGGGCGAGGCGTCTGCGACCGCCGCGTACAGCAAAAACGACAAAAGGATGACCGCGCGGATCCGCATATCAGTCGCCCTCCGCCGTGAAACTCGGCTCCTCGACCTGCAAGAACTTGGGCGCTTGATCGGTTATCCCGAATTCCGCCGCCAGCTTGCCGTCTATGTCGGAAATCGCCTCCGTGAAGATGTACTCCGCTATCTGCGACATCTCCTTTATGACAAGCCCCGTCTCCCGCGTGTAAACCTTCTTGCGGCGGTCGAACGACCGGCTGTAAAGCATCGACCCGTCCGAAAGTTTCGTCAGGGTCAGGCGGATGGACACGTGGGCGAAGAGCATATCCTCGCTGTCGTACTCCTCAAGCGCGTCTATGAAACCGACGAGTTCGAAATCCGGCTTCCTCCCCTCGTCGAAACGGCGCACCAGCCCGCTCACGAGCTGCACCGACGACAGATGTCTGAAAAAGAGGTCGGTCAGCATGCGCGTAGGCTTCACCGCCCACGCTTTGTAGTTGTAGTAGCGCAGTTCGTAGGGGTTTATACGGTACACTATATTCGACCTGTTATAGGCCTCCTCGATGGAAAACTCGCGCAGACGTATCACGCAGGCGTACGGGTTCTGCATTGTCCGGCGTTCCATTTCGGGAGGCACGTAGTTGAGCATAAAATATTGGCGCGACGGAGGCTTGGCGCAGCCCGCTAAAAGCCCTATCGCCAAACACGCGCAGACTATCGCCGCGCCGCCCCGTCCGAAAATTCCGTTCTTCATATATCCGCCTCCGCCGGTCATCTGTTATCCCTCTCCTTCCCCTCGCCCCTGATAAGCAGAGACGGGTTGTCGGCAAGCATCTTCATAAGCTGGCTGGCGTTTTCAAGCGCGTCGCGCAAATTCTCCATGCTTATGGAAAAATCCTCGCGCGTCTGCATCACCATAAGGGAGAGGTTGTCCGTCAGCGTCTTTACCGACATGGCCGCCGAGTCCGCTTTCGCCAATATCCCCGGTATATTCGCGCCGCTGACCCCGCCCTTCAGCGTGTCCGTCAGTTCCTTTACATTCAGCGTGATCCGGTGCAGTTCGCTCACCGCGACCTGCACGGTATCAATAACCTTTGTTGCCGAGGGAATCACATCGTCAATGCTCCGAAAGAGTTTCTTGGCTTCGCCCGTCAAGTCCGCCAAGTTGTCCAAGGCTACCTTAACGGAGCGCAAACTGTCCGGGGTCGTCACGGTGTTCAGGTGATCCAGCAGCGTCTCCACCTTCCCGATGATCTCATCCGCCTTCTCGCCTACGCTCGCGAAGAGCGACGCGCGCGTGGGGACTATCCCGCCCGCCTTTAACAGCGCCGCCCCGTTGCTGCCCCCCGAAATCTCCACGTACTTCAGCCCCGTTATCCCGATAAGCCCCGTCGTGGCGTACATATCCACGCGCATGGGGAACGACTCCATGACGCTCAGCTCCACCCTCATCTTGTTGATGTCTTCTGGGTTGTAGGTCACCCGCTGAACCGTGCCGATGGCCACGCCGTTGAACTTGACCGCCGCGCCCTGCTCCAGCCCCTGCAGCGACTCGCCCTCGAAAATCGAGATGTAGGTCTTCTGGTGCTGCGTCATCTTCATGCCTATGGGTATGATGATGAACGCGGCAAGGACGGCCATGCCGATGATTACGAAAATGCCGAGTCGGAGTTTTTGCGCAGCAGTTATCGCCATAATGGTTTAGTCTTTGAAAAATAAGACACTTGCAACCGACATAAAGACCCGCCCGCGCGCCCTTAGCGGGGCGGCGCATATAACATACTAATATATATCGCGCGCGCCGAATATCGGGCTTTTTTGTCCGGCCAGACTACTCCGCCGCCGCCGACACCCACTCCCCGATGTTCTTCTTCTCGAAATCGAAGTTCACCCCGACCTTGAACACTTTCTTCCCGCGACCCGTCCAAGGGATCGCGTACTCCTTGCTGTCGATCTGCGCGAGCGCGGCCTCGGCTGTGCCGTCTAGTTTGAACTCGAAGCAGTAAACGAAGTCCCGCGTCTCTACGACCATATCAACCCGCCCCGTAGCGATCTTTTCCTCCGTGCGGCATTCGAGACCGAGCATCGCGAATATCACGTATACCACCGATTGGAAGAAATTCTCCCTTTTCTGAAACAAGTCGTACGGGATTTTGGCCATAAACAGCCTCACCGCCTCCAAAGCGGCGTCCGCGTCGCCGCCGCAGAGCGCCTCCGTCATCTCGTCGCATAGCGCGGACGACTCTCTCAAAGAGGTCTTCATGCAGTGCGCCGCCAGCGATGTCGAAAAGGCGCTGCGCACCTCCAAATTCGGATAGTCGAGAGTGAAACAACGCTTTCGGCTTTCGTCGTAATCGGTTATAGTTAGATAGCCGGTTTGGTACAAGAGCGGCTCCGGTTCCATATTGTCTATCTCGAACCGGTCGAAATCCTCGTACCCGACCCGCATATTGTTCAGTTTCAAGATGTTGATGTTCCGGTCGTTAATCAGGTCGGTCAGGAGCGTGGGCGTACCGGTTCTGTACCAGTACGGCCGGAAATTTCCGCCTTCATGAAAGTGGTTGAGTAAACCGAATGGATTGTAGACGGTAAGCGGTTTCTCGGAAAACCGGTAGCCGTTGTAGAATTGGCGCAGTTTGTCCAAGTACTCCTCGCGGCCGCGCCCGGAGCTTTCCAAAATCCCGTCGATCTCCGGCCCGAAATCCGCCTCTATCTCCTCTTGGGTCAGACCGCAGATGTCCGCGTAGCGCGGGTCAAACGTCATGTCTGAAAGATGGTTCAGGGCGGAGAATATGCTCACCTGGGAGAACTTGCTGATGCCGGTCAGGAATATGAAACGCAGGTGGGCGTCGCAAGATTTAAGGACGCTGTAAAACGCCTTCAACTCATCCCGCAGTTCAATATGCACATCCCGCTTGGTCAGGGTGCCGGTCAGCGGACTGTCGTACTCGTCGATGATGACGACGACCTTTTCGTTAAGACGCTCGTGCAGGTCCGCAATAAGGTTTCTGAACTGCAACGATACGGTCTGCCCCCGCGAGACCGCGCCGTAGCGCCGCGCCGCTTCGCCAAGCTCGTTTTGCAATAGAGCGTTTAGGGCGGGCCTGCCGCCGTCAATATAATTCTCCGCGCTAAGGTCGAGATAAATCACCGGATGCTTCTTCCACTCCCAATCGAGACCGTCGATGGCCAGCGCGGGCCTCCCCGCGATCTCGCCGAAAAGCTCCCGCCGGCCCTCGAAAATCGCCCCGAGCGTCGAACAGAGCAGCGACTTCCCGAAACGCCTCGGACGCGAGAGGAAGAACGCCTTCCCGGAGCCGGTGATAAGCTCGTAGGCGCGGGCGGTCTTGTCCGCATAGACGAAACCGCGCGTCCGAATGTCGGAAAAGTCTTGGATGCCCACGGGCAGGATTCTTTTAGTGGTTGCCGCCATGATACCTATAAATTAGTATTTGCGCCTGAGTGACGGGGATAAAAGTTGAAAATCGGCGGCGGCGGACAGTTGAGGGGGGCGCGGGGCGGGGACGGTCGGGCGATTTTTTTTTGCGGGACGGGGCGGGCGCGATATATATTTAAACGGACGGGTATCTGTTGATCGGTCAAATAACACTTTTATTCGGCGAGGGATTATATGCGGAAACTTGGACGGATCGGACGGGCGGTGATGTTGGCGGTTGCGGTTGTCGGGACGGCGTTCGCGCAAACGGAGAAACCGACTATCGCGCTGTACATAGCCAACGATAAATTGAATACGGAAGAGAAGAACTTCCTGACCAGCAAGTTTCTAAGACCGTTTACGGCAAGCGGTTTATACAGCGTTGTAGACCGAAGCAATATTTTCACCCAAAAAGCGGCGGTGGAGAGGATAAAACAGCGCGACGGCTCGGTTAACGAGAACGAGATATACAAAATAGGCTATGAGGCGGGAGCGAAGTATGTTTGCATTGTTGAACTTAACGGAGTGTTCGGCAGATGGAATATCGCCGCCCGCATGGTGGACGTGGTTACGGCAAAGATTTATCTGTCTCAAGGGGAGACGGACATCAAAGGAAATTTGGAAGACGCGGATTTCAGCGGGGCGGCTAAGACAATCTTTAATCAGATACATGGAAATAGCGGGGACGTTTCGCAAACGCCGTCTACTACTGTACCGCCTGCTGTTGTTGCTGATCCGCAACCTAAGTATCAATCCCCCGCTCCAACACCTATATCAACAATACCAAAGCCGATCAATTACGGTTCGCTCCGCGACTCCAGAGACGGGAAGACTTACAAGACTGTGGTGATCGGCGGGAAGACGTGGATGGCGGAGAATATTAATATAAAGACGGGCACATCGTGGTGTTATGATAACAATAATTCCAACTGTGATAAATACGGCAGACTATACAATTGGAAGACGGCGAAGACGGTTTGTCCGTCAGGGTATCATTTGCCGTCTAGTCAGGAGTGGGATAATTTGGCAACGGCGGTGGGCGGTAAAGATGTAGCGGGTAAGAAATTGAAAGCGAGAAGCGGTTGGAGTTGGAATAGCAATGGTAATGGTACAGATGAATATGGATTTTCGGCCTTGCCGGGCGGCCGCCGTAACAATGGCTATTTCGACGATGCCGGCAACAACGGCTACTGGTGGACGGCTACGTGGGACGGTGGTAACTTCGCCCACTTCCGGTACATGTACTACGACTACGTGCTCGAGAACTACTACAACAAGAGCCACGGGCAGTCGGTGCGTTGCGTCTCCGACAACTAACCGCCCCCCAATTTTATCCCCCCGCGCCCGCGTGTTTGGAGCAAAAACCGCGCGTAAATCGTCTCCCGCAGGTTGCAGGGACACATTTCACCCGCAAAATCCCTTCCCGCAGGTTGCAGGGACACATTTCACCCGCAAAATCCCTTCCCGCAGGTTGCAGGGACACATTTCACCCGCAAAATCCCTTCCCGCAGGTTGCAGGGACACATTTCACCCGCGAAATCCCTTCCCGCAGGTCTGCGGGGACACATTTCACGCGCAAAATCCCTGTCCGATTTTTTTGCCGACCGCCCCGCCCGTAATATATATTACAAATACCCTGATCAAGGAGTCCGTATGCAGGTAAAGAAGAACGCCGCTAAAAAGACCTATAAATCGGCGGCCAAGAAAAAGACCGTTCCGAGCCTAAACACGGTTACGATGGACGAATTGAAAGCCATTGTAGCCGAAACATCCAAGACAATGGCCGAAAACCACGCCAAAACCGAGGCCAAGATGAAGGTTGCGTTTGAAAAGCTGGCCGTCGCCCAAGCCAAAACAGAGGCCTCGCTTGATAGGCTGTCCGTCGAAGTCAGTGAAACCTCGGAGGCCGTCCGGCAACTGAACGACACGCTAGGCGGGATGGGCGGACACCTCGGCGAAGTGATAGAGTTTATCGTCGTACCCAAGATACGCCCCGCGATAAACGCTTTGGGGGATCACTCGTTTAAAGAGATCACGGCGAGGAAAATCGTCGAGACCGTTATCAACGATAGAAAGAGAAAACTCACCGAGGTAGACGTGCTGCTGTACGGCGACACCGAGGTTATGGCCGTTGAGGTAAAGACCTGTTTACAGACAAGCGACGTCGATAAGCATTTGGAGCGTCTGCAAAAACTGCGCGACCATGAAGCGGACGCCGAGATCAAAGGCAAGACGCTTTTCGGCGCGGTGGTAGGCGCAATCGTACACGACCCTATCAGAACCTACGCCCTGAAAAAGGGCCTGTACGTCATAGAGATCCGCGAGGAAGAGGATAAACTCGACATAGACAAGCCCGACACCTGCCGGACGTGGTAGAGATGGGTTACTTGGTCTCTTTCCGCAAAAAAAAGTCCGCCACAGGCCCGTCCTCTATCTTTCGGGCGTCCGTGTACAGCCCGTCGAAGAGCGTTTTGCCCTTGTGCAGGAACAGTATCTTGTCGGCTATCTTCTCTATGGAAAATAATTCGTGCGTCACCACGATCACGGTAATTCCTAGGGTCTCCCTTAAACGGAGCAATAACAGGTCTAATCCGGCGCTGGTTACGGGGTCAAGACCAGCGCTTGGTTCGTCGCAGAAGAGCAGCGGCGGGTCGAGCGCCAAGGCCCGCGCCAGGGCCGCCCGTTTGCGCATGCCGCCCGAAAGTTCCCCCGGAAGCAGCCCGTAGGCGTGCGGCAGTTCCACCTGCGACAGTTTGTAGCGGACGATCTCGTCCACGACCGACGGCTGCAGGTCGGTGTGCAGTTCCAGCGGCAGCGCGACGTTCTGCGCCACCGTCAGCGACCCGAGGAGCGCGCCGTTCTGGAACAGCACCCCGATCCGCCTCAGAATCTCCGAGTCGGCGTCGCTCTCCATGTCCTCCATCTGCCGCCCGAAGAGCCTAACCCGCCCCGAAAACGGCTTTATGAGTCCGACGATCGACCGCAGAAGCGTGGTCTTCCCGCACCCGCTCCCCCCCAAGATCACCCGTATCTCCGACGGGCTGACCGAGGCGTTGACCCCGTCGAGCACAACCTTCTCGCCGTAACGGACGATCAGGTTCTCAACGGAGACGATGGGGTTGCAGGTGGTCATGGGGAGGCCTTGAGAAAAGTGTTTAAAATCTTTTAAAATCAAAATCTTTAAATTCAAAATCTTTAAAATCTTTTTCAGACGAAAGGCGCTACGCGCCTTTCATAGGATATGCGGGGCTAAACCCCGCATATAACGTCAAAATCAAAGGCAAAGTCAAAAGATTTTGACGTTGATGTTGACGTTGACTTTATATATGCGGGGTTTAGCCCCGCATATCCTATGAAGCCGAAGGCTTCGTCTAAAAAAGATTTTAAAGATTTTGACTTTTTTAGCAAAGACCCATATTAAAGATAAATCGGCGCGGGATATAGAGTCAATTTTGATTTTGATTTAAATATTTTGACTTCCGTCCCGCCGCCAATTATATTACTGATGTCTACCTCATAAGCATTTCCTCTCGCATAGCCCGTGCCGCGGGTATTGCCGTGTTAAAACTATACCCGGATCAATGTCAACCCACAAAAAAGGAGGACTGCGCTATGCGCGACGTCTATTATGAGGAGGAACTCCGCTATCTCAAGGAGGAAGGGGCGCGGTTTGCCGAGAAGTACCCGCAACGCGCAGGATACCTGAACCTCGAATCGGCCAAGGACCGAGACCCCAAGGTCGAGGCGCTCTTCGAGGGCTTCGCATTCATCTCCGCCGGAATCCGCGAGCGGATCGACGACGCTCTTCCGAGCCTCGCCGCCGGGCTTGCCGGGCTGGTCTGGCCGCAGCTGCTCCACCCGATACCCGCCATCTGCATCGCGGAGTTCAAGCCTAGGCCGGGGACGCTTCAGGGGGTTTGCTCGATACCTAGGGGTACGGCGCTCTTCGCCGACCCCGACCCGGCCACCGGGGTCAGCTGCCAATTCGCCGCGACGCGGGAGGTGCGCGTATGCCCGGTCAGCGTTACGGGGGCGCAATCCGCCGCGAACGGCGACGGCAAGGACTCGCTGACCGTCGCCTTCAAGATCGACAAGGGGATACGCCCCGAATCCGTACCGCTGTCGCCGTTGCGGGTCTTTATCAACGACGATCTGCCCGCCGCTCTGCACATAAGGAAGATGCTGCTTTGCCACGCCGAGGAGGTTATCCTCTCTGACGGGGGCGGACGCTCCGTGACGCTGCCGCCGCAGGATGTGTTCGCGGAGGGCGGTTTCGGGGAGGATGACGGTCTTTTTCCAGAGCCTCAGCGCGCCGGAAGGGCGCTTGATCTGCTCCGCGATTATTTTGCCTTCCCTGAACGGTTCATGTTCATAGACATCAACGGTCTGGACGCGCTAGCCGAACGCGGCGGCTGCGCGGCGGGCGCGGTCTATTTGCAGGTACGCTTCGACAGAAAGCTCTCGGCCAAGGTGTCGCTCTCGCGGGAGACCTTCAAACTGCACTGCGTACCAGCGGTGAATCTCTTCAGGCGCGACGCGGAGCCTATACTTGCGGACGGCAGGAGGCACGAGTACGACATCGTCTCCGACGCCGCCCGCCCCGAGAGTTTCGCCGTGCACAGCGTCGCCTCGGTTGTAGGCGTGGATTGCGCGACCGGCGCGAGGCGCGTCTACGAAAGATACCGCAAAGCGGGCGGCGGCAAAGAGCGTTTCTACACCCTGCGTACGGAAGAACTCTCCGGTGACGGCCGTCTCCGCAACGGCGACAGGCGGCTGAAACTGTCGATGAACGGCCGCCAGACGGAGGACGGGCGGCTGATAAGGGAGACGCTCCGCGTGGAGACCTGGCAGACGAACGGCGCCCTTGCCCGGAAGGCGCTCATGGAGGGCGCCGCGCTTCGCAAGGCCGCGCCGGACTTCCCCGACTACATCACATTCACGAATATAACGAAGCCAAGCCCGCCGGTCAACCCGCCGGGCGGCGACACGTACCTGTGGACGTTCCTCTCGCACTTATCTAGCGCATACACGAATTTCGGCGACGCGGAGAGCCTGAAAGAGCTGCTGCGCTCCTACGATTGGGGCGGAAACGCCGGTCTGCGGCCGGAGATAGAGGCTATACGCTCGGTGTCGGTAACGCCGTGCGACCTGTCCGTAGACAAGGCGGTGATAAGGGGCGCGGAGATGAACATCGCCGTTGACGAACGCTCCGCGCCTGAGGAGAGCCTCTTTTTGCTGGGGACGGTGCTGGCGAGGAGTCTGTCGTGCATGGCCTCAATCAATACGTTCCTTAAGTTGATACTTACGATGCCCGTCTCCGGCAGGAGTTACGAGTGGTGCTGCCGGTCGGGGGAGAGGTGGGCGGTGTGATGGGAGAGACGATTGATGATCTGATAGAGACGCTTGAGCGGGAGTTCTACTCGTTCGACGTGCTGCAGCTGGTCGCGGTTATCGAGGAATTGCAGGAGCGCGGGGGCGGGGGGCGGATGTTCTTCGAGGTCGACGCCGACCTGTCGTTCCCGCCTAGCGACGTGGGGTATGTGGGGATCAATATGGACGGTATTGATGATCCCGGCCTAGGAGCGACCGTCCGTCTGCCGGTTATGAACCTATTGGGTTCCTCCTCCCCGCTGCCGATAGGCTTCTCCGACCACATAACCAGGGGACGCCGCGACGCTGATATGTACGCGGATTTCCTCTCAATCATGCAGAACCGCCTCCACGCGCTGTGGCTCGACGCCTGCCGGAAGAACGCGCTGTGGGGCCCTTCGGCTCCGCTCAGAGACCCTCCGGCGGCAGAGAGGAGTCGAAGCCTGGCGGCTGAGCGGAGTCGAAGCCCGGCCGCTGAAAAAATCTTCAAGTTTATGACCGGGCTGTCGATAGAAAAAATGGGGTTTCTAGGACTGACACCGGCCGGGCTTTGGCCGCTGGCGAACAGGACCAGGAGCGTTCAAGGCCTGAAAGAGTTGTTGTACGCGGCGTTTGGGGATATTCCTATTAATATAGAAGAGAACACGGGCCGCTGGGCGGCTGTGTCGAACGCCCGCCCGCTCGGCGGCGGGGCGCGTCTGGGCAGAAACGCGGTCTTGGGCGCGAGGGTCTACGACCGGACGTCTAAGTTCAGGATAACCGTCGGCCCGCTCGACTTTAGGACGTACGAGACGTTTATGCCGGGCGGAAGCGGCTATCGGCTGGCTGACGAGATCTTGGCCGTGTACCTGAACGAGCCGGTAATCTGCGAGTTTTCGGTCACCTGCCGGCTTTGCGACCTGCCTAGGGCGCGTCTGGGCGGCGGCGTCGCGCCGGGTCGGACGGCGACGCTAGGGGCGGCCGGGGGCGGCGGTATGGCGGTATACAAAAAAAAATAAAAAAAGGCTTGCGCAACGGTTGATTTTATGTTATTATATATATACGTGTATAATTTTCTTTAAATTGCGCCTTTTCGGGGCGGCGCCGTCTTTATGGCGGCGGTTAGGCGCGGTTTTTGTAAAATCTGTGTAAGATAGTATAGATTTGCGTTTTTAGTTGTAACATATCGCCAAGAAGCGCCGTCTAACGTATAAAGGGACGGTTCGCCGTTGCCGGGCGGAGTCGCGGCCTTGCGCGGTCTGCGTATTTTGAACTTTAACAGTAAACCTTATAAACTAATAACCAAAAAGGAGTAAAAATTATGGGACGTTTCACGAAGCGGTTGATTTTGGGGCTTACCGCGGCCTTGACGTTGGCGGCGGGCGGCGCTTATGCCGATTTTCTGTTGGACGACATGGAGGGCGGGTCGAACGAGAATAAGATGGGATACTATTGGTACTTCTTCGCGGGCGATGACGACCGCATTGCGATGAAGAAAGCGCAAGATGTCGCCGGCAAGGGTTACCAAGCGGTCATCAAAAACGCGGGGCCAGGCGATCAATACGGCGTTTTTTCGTTCGAACCTCACGCCACTACCGGTAAAACGGGCTCTAGCGCGGCCTTGATTTACGAAAATCTAAACTACGCTAACTTGAACGAATGTACTGACGAAAAGGGATGCGAGAGATACCCGACGATCGGTATGGGCACAAGCCTTACAGAGAGCGACGATACCCCGTACGGGGCTGGTTTCAACGGTGTCACGTCTATAAAGTTTTGGATGAAGGCTAAGGATGTTGATACGGTTTTCTTCAAGGTGGAAACCATTGAAAATTCCGTGACGGGAGAGTTCGGGCCGACAAACGTAGGCATAAAGACAGACGGTCAATGGCCGAAAAACCCCAAAGACCTGCCCGGCAAGTACGACAAAAACCCCTCCAACGCGTGGATAAAAAAGATACATCCTACAGCAGAATGGGTGGAATACGAGGTTAAAATCGCCGACGCGACCGGCGTGTCGAAACCCGGTACTGCGATTGATGGTGATGGAAGCACGTCAAAACCCAATGGTGCGACCGGTACCGCCGGCGATCTCAAACAAGACAATTGGTGGGGATACAGCTTTGAATTCAAAAAAAAGAACGCCACAAAGCTCGCGTGGCAGATAAACAACGATAAAAACACGAAAAAAGCGGGTGAGCTCTACGTTGACGACGTAAGACTCATCGGTACTTTCACGTATGTTCCCGCGGACCAGTGCCTCTCCTGCCCCGGAAAGACTTTGCCTACATCCGGTCTGAAACTAAAGCTTTCCGACTTTGAGAACGCCGACCCGCTTCAAAACTCGCTGGGTTTCTATTGGTACGCCTATGACGACAAGAACGCGGGCGGGACGACCGAAATAAGCGATTATTGGACGGAGAATGAACATACCGGTGAGACCGTTCTTGATGCCAAAGGCCACGGCAACGGAGGCAACGGCGTGGAGATCGCTTACTCGCTGGGGAAATCGTTTCCTGATAAGAGCGGCACAACTATCACCCCGTTCGCCGGTATCGGAACAAACTTGTTTGACACAACCGCGATGGTGTTCATGAACGCCACGGGCGCCACGGGCATTTATTTCGAGTATAAGACCGAAAACGTGGATTTCTTGGCAGTTGAGTTCTCGGACGCGTCTGATGTCGCCAACGCCGGAAAGAACGGGGATAACGACGACGGTCAGGTATTCTACAAGAAGATTCCGGGCGACCTTACGAACAAGGATCAAAAAAATAAGTGGACAGGCGTAATTATTCCGTTTGACAGTTTGGTTCTGCCCAGATGGATAAAAGACGGCGACAGACGTTTCGGTTCTAAGTTGACAATGAGCCAGCTTGCCAAGATACAGTTTAAGTATCAAGGCACCACGAACGGCAAAATCGCCATCGACAATGTGTACATCCTCGGCTTAGAGGGAGCCGGTGAACCGAACAGAGTTAAGCACGTCGGTTCCAAGGCCATGGTCGCGGGTCTCCGCGCCACCTACAGCCGCGGCGCGATCGGCGTGAATTGGAACGCCGCGACCTCCATTACGAGCGGTTCGGTTCAGTTGGTGAACACGAAGGGCCGCGTGGTAGCCAGCGCCCCCATCGCTTCCGCGTCCGGCAAGGTGACTGCCAATCTTAACGCCGGCACGATCCCGACGGGCATGTACTTCGTGCGTGTGAACGCCAAAGACGTTAACGGCAAGAAGATCGTCCAGCAGGCTTCGATCAGCGTCGTGAAGTAAGCGCCGGCCGTTCGGTGTCTATGCGAAGTTTAGGTATTGCTCAGGGCTTCCGCGATGTTGCGGAAGCCCTTTTTTGTTTTCGGACGCGCGCGATTCGGACAATATGCGCCCCGCGTACGCCGAAATAGTTTCTGTAAGAATCCGGTGAATATTCTGTAAGGCCGTAAAAAAAGTTTTTTTTCGTTGTTTTTTGTAATGAAATTCATTATATTATAGTATAATGTATATAAACATTGGATCACAATTCGCCGTTCTTTTCACGTTTTATCCCAAGGAGGTCTCGTCGTGACAAAAAGACTCACCGTATCGTTGGCTGTGGCGTTGCTGATTTTCGTGTGCGCGTGCGGCGCGTTTGCGCAGATAAAGCCGCAATTATTGGCTCCGGGCGAGGCGCCGGACGGGTCTCCGGTGGCTAAATACGGCTGGCTGCAAGCCAAAGAGGGTTTCCTGAGGGGGAGCAAATCAGGGGCCACCACCAACGTCCAACTCAAGGGTATGAGCTTCGGCTGGTCGAACGGCGGCGATTCCAAGGCTTTCTACAACGAAAACGTGGTCGCTTGGATGGCTCACGATTGGCAGGTCGATGTTTTGCGGGCCGCCATGGGTACGAAAAAAGACGAGGGCGGCGGCAATCCGGGGTATTGCGAGAACGACGCGGTGGGGCAGGCGGCTCTTGTTAAGGTCGTGGTTGAGGCGGCCATTATGAGGGGAATATACATCATAATAGATTTCCACTCCCACTATGCCGACCAATATACTTCATGCGCCCAAACTTTTTTCAAGGATATGGTCGCCCTCTACGGTAAATATCCCAATGTGATTTACGAGATATACAATGAGCCGAAAACCGGTTGGGACGCGGTCAAACCGTATTCCAATACCCTTATATCCACTATCCGGTCGGCCGAGAGCGCCGCCGGGGTCACAAATGCGAACCTTATAGTCATCGGCAATCCGGGATGGAGTTCGCAACCGAACGTGGGCAGCAACAACGATATCTCCGATTCCAAGAGCAACATCGCCTACACGTTGCATTTTTACTCCGCGGCGGGCGCGCACGACGGTTACAGGGCCAACGCCACCGGCGCCAAAAACATGGGCCGCACGGTGTTTGTCACTGAGTTCGGTACCTGCAATTCAGACGGCAACGCCCCCTTAAACACCAGTAACGCCGATACATGGTTTACCGGAACGCTTGACCCCAACAAGATAAGCTGGGTCAATTGGCAGATAAACAATAGGGACGAGGCGTCGTCTATACTCAAGCCCACAGTAGTCGGGACAAGCGGCAACTGGACTTCCGCCAGTTACTCCACCGCCGGCACATATATCCGCGGTAAATTTCCGGGAAGCAGTAACCGCTCATACTCCGTTACGCTCACGCAGCCCGCGGCCGGCGGCACTATATCTAAGGAACCGGCCTCCGCCACGCACGCGTATAACTCAGAGATAAAGATCAAGTCCGCCCCCGCCGCCGGGTGGGAGCTTATGAGGTGGACCGGCGACGCTGCGGGGGGCGACGCGACACTTACCGGGCTTATAACGGGCCTCAATCTGAAAATCGGCGCGGAGTTTTATAACGGCGGTTTGGTAACGAACGGCCACTTCACCTACACCGTCGCGTCGTGGTCCTCAAACAACAGCTCTAGCCTCGCGATATCGCAGGACAACGGCCAGCTCAAGGCGGCTATTTCCGCCGCCGGATCGGTCGTCAGCGATTTGCGCGTTACTCAGGGGGGCATAAAACTTGAGAAGGGGCGTTCGTACACGCTGAAGTTCAGCGCGCGCGGGCAGTCCGCCAGAAGCATCACGCCGAGAATAACCAACAGCGTGAGCACAAGGGACTATATGGGCAATACGCCGGAAGCCCTGACCACGACAATGAAGACGATTACCAGAACGTTCGTCAGCGACACCACCATCGCCAACGCGGTGCTCCGGTTTGACTGCGGCGGCGAAGCGGCGGCGTGGTACATAGACGACGTGCAGCTTTTGGAGGGTTCGCTCTCTCCCGTCAAATCGCGCAAAAATGTCGCGCAACGGACCGTTTGGTCAGTGGTCGGATCGGGCGGCGGAGCGGTGCTTCGCGGTCCTGCGGAGACGGGGGCGACGCTTTCGCTCTACGACGTGCGCGGAAAGACGGTGAGGAGCTTTGCCGCCAAAGACGGTCTGACGCTGGGTGCCGGCATACCGGTCGGCAACTATATAGCGGTGGTAAGAAACGCGTCCGGCCAAGAGGTTTACAGGGCTAAGATGCCTGTTACGCGATAGCGGCGTTTTTTGAAAAAAAAGGTTTAACTTAATAAAAAAGCGAGGAGACGTACAAATGACAATACAAAAAAGAATCGTTATCGCGGCATTGGCGGTTTCCGTCTTTGCCGGGAGTCTGTTTGCTCAGACGCCGCCGGCAGGGAGTCCCGTCGCCCTGCACGGACAGCTCAGCGTCAAAAACGGGCATATAGTAGATAAAAACGGCGAGCCTTTCCAGATGAAGGGCATGAGTTTTTTCTGGAGCACCTCCAGCTGGCCGGGCGCGAGGTTTTACACAGCCGGGGTGGTGAATTGGCTGGCCGACGATTGGAAAGTGGACGTCGTGCGGGCGGCGATGAACCCGGACGACAAGGGCTCTTGGGAGACGGTGGTCAACGCCGCCATAGCCAAGGGGTTGTACGTCATTATAGATTGGCACTCCCATAAAGCCACGCAGCAGCAGTCTGCGGCGGTAACGTTTTTCACCACACAGTCAAACACGTATAAAAACACGCCCAACGTCATATACGAACTGTACAATGAGCCGTGCCCGAGCGGTAAGCAAGGCGGACAGTGTTTGGGGGAAGATTGGGCCACAATCAAAACATACGCTCAGGCGGTAACCAACGCCATCAGAAACAATGACAAAAACAATCTCATCGTAATAGGTTCTCCGGATTTCAGCAAACGGGTGGATATGGCGGCTCAAAATCCGGTTAGCGGTGATAATTTGGTTTACTCCGTGCACTACTATACGGCCGAACCCGGTACGCAGCATCAGGCTACGTTGCGCGGTCAGTGCGCTCAGGCGTTGAGCAAGGGACAGGCGCTTTTGGTTACGGAATTCGGGCTTTCCGAAGCCGACGGCGGCATTGAACACCCCCAAAAGATAGATACGGATGAAGCCAACGTTTGGTTTGATTTCCTTGATGAAAACCAAATCGGCTGGGTCAATTGGTCTATTGTCGACAAAAACGAGGCTGCCTCCGCGCTCACCGGCGGAGCGAGCGCGACCGGCAATTGGAGCGACGGCAACCTGTCAGCCTCCGGCAGGTTTATACGCAATAAATTGAGATTGTACGCCAGTAGCGCCTATTCGCTCACCACCTCCAAAGTGGGCGAGGGTACGGTCGCCAAATCGCCCGATAAATCTACATACAATCTAGGAGTACCCGTGACCGTTACCGCCACGCCGGCGTCGGGATGGAAGTTTGCGGGTTTTGAGGGAGGGCTTACCCCGCCAACGAACGACAAAAGCCCCGCCGTCATCTCCATGAAGGCGAACGTAAGCATGAAAGCGGTCTTTGAGGAGAGCAGCTTAATCAACCAAAACAGCACAATTACAACCGGTATCACGCCGTGGTCGTCGAACAATTCCACTAGTGTCGCCTTGTCGCAAGATAACTTCCAGCTCAAGGTGGTAGTCTCCGGTTCGGGTGCGGCGGTGAGCGATTTACGCGTTACTCAGGGAGGTATAAAACTTGAAAAAGGACGCAAGTACACGCTGATGTTCAGCGCGCGCGGGCAGTCCGCCATGAGCGTCACGCCGAGGATAACCAACAGCGTTAGCACAAGGGATTACATGGGCAATACGCCGGAAGCCCTTACCACGACAATGAAGACGATTACCAGAGAGTTCGTCAGCGACACCACCATCGCCAACGCGGTGCTCCGGTTTGATTGCGGCGGCGTGGCGGCGACGTGGTACCTTGACGATGTGAAGCTTTTGCCGGGCTCGGCCACCGCCGTCATACAGCGCGCTGTCGCGGCGCAGAAGACTATGTGGTCAATATCCGACATCGGCGGCGCCCTGCAGCTCCGCGGCCCGATTGAGGCCGGTTCGAGCGTATCGCTCTACGACACCCGCGGCAAAGCGGTAAAAAGCATAGCCGCCAAAGACGGCTTAACCCTGAACACGTTAGGCGTCCCGGCCGGCAGCTACTTCGTAGTAGTCAAAAACCGCGCCGGAGCCGATGTCTATAGGTCAAGGGTATCGTTTGTTAGGTAGATAAGTTTTTTTGTTGATAAAAAAAGGCGACCAAGAAATCGGTCGCCTTTTTTCTTTTTAATCCTATAATCCATTTAATCCTATTAATCCTATTAATCCTAATTCAGACAGCCTTTAAACGAACGGCGACAACCCTCTCAATTTCTCCACAATCCCCGGCATCGCCGCGATCACCCTGTCCACGTCCTCTTCTGTGTTGTAGACGCTGAACGAAAATCTGATCGAGCTGTGGGCGTAGTTGTAAGGTATGCCCATTGCCATCATCACGTGAGAAGGTTCCAATGACCCAGTGGTGCAGGCCGACCCCGAGCTGGCGGCTATTCCTACCTCGTCTAAGTGCAGGAGTATCGCCTCGCCCTCGATGTTTTCGAAGCTGATGTTCGCTGTGTTCGGCAGACGTTCCGCGGGATGACCGTTCAGCTTCGCGCCGGCGCATTTTTCCAAGAGCGCCTTTTCCAGCTTGTCGCGCAATTTGCGAACCTTCGTGTTTTCTTCGGATATACGCTCCGCGGCAAGTTCGCAGGCGCGGCCCAAGCCGACTATGTAGGGGACGTTTTCGGTTCCGGCGCGGAATCCGCTCTCTTGGTGGCCGCCGTGGAGGATAGCCTTGATAGGCGTCCCTTTCCTGAAGTAGGCCGCCCCAACGCCTTTGGGCGCGTGTATCTTGTGGCCGGAGAAGGCAAGCATGTCGACCGGGATCTTTTTGACGTCTATAACGACCTTCCCCGCCGCCTGCACCGCGTCGGTGTGGAAGAGTCCGCCGCGCGCCTTGACCGCCTCGGCGAGTTCGCGGACGGGGAAGACCACGCCCGTCTCGTTGTTCGCCCACATGATAGAGGCGAGGGTGTCCGGGTTGACCGATAACGAATCCAGCGCCCCGTTCGGCAGCATCCCGTCGCCGTCGACTATCAGTTCCGTGATTTTGGCCCCGCGCCCCCCCAAGAAGCGGGCGGTATTGCGTATCGCCGGGTGCTCCACCGTCGTGGTGACGATGTGCGTCCGCTCCCCGTGCTCTTGGAAGAAGCCTTTGAGGGCCATGTTGTCGCCCTCTGACCCGCAGGATGTGAAGATGATTTCGCCGGGCGAGGCCCCTATAAGCGCCGCGACCCGCTCGCGCGCCTCTTCCACGTGCCGCCGGACCGTCCCGCCGAAGCGGTAGATGCTCGAAGGGTTGCCGTAGCGGTCGCCGAAAAAGGGCATCATGGCCTCAAGCACCTCCGGGGCTACGCGCGTCGTGGCGTTGTTGTCCAAATAGACTATGTTTGCGTTGTCCGGCATATCGTCCCTCACCTCCCGATAACGTCAAAACGCCCGTCGTCAGCGCCGCCGCCGTCGTCGACGTGCCGTATAAATAGCAGTACGTTAGAAATAGCCAATACGATCATTGCGGCCATCTTGCCGAAGCTGACCGCCCCGCTGAAAGCCCGCGCCGCGCCGCCCATCTGCCGGGTGTACCAGCGCCGGATTAGAGAAGAAACACCCTCCAAAAAGACCAAAAGCACCCACAAGGCGGTTAGTACGGTAAGCGTTTTCTTAGGTTTCATAGAATAGCTCCTTTTGTTATTGATTAATATAAATAATTACAATGATCAAAGTCAAATATAAAAAACAAAGAAATTGACAGGTATGTACGGGGCTTATATTATTTTCTATATCATCGTTTAACTTAGCCAACCCTAAAAAGGAAACCGCCAAATGAAGCAATTAATGGGATTCATCAATTACAAAAACGGCTATTACAACTTCATACCGCACTGCGTTTTCGACGCGGACGATGTTGAGGGCAACGTTTTTAAGCCAGTGGACAGATTCAGAGAGTATCCCTCTTTCGGTATGATAGAGTTAGGCTCCGACGGGCAGAATAAGCATCCCGATGCCGATGTGTTATACCTGCACAGCCTTTGCGCGTACTCAAAAGGGAATCCGATATGCTGCTTTATATTTGACGAAGAGGCCGAATTACAGAAGATACCGACGGCCAGCGGCAAGGAAAAAAATGTTCTTAATGTCATGGAGCTGCGTAAAAAGAGGGTCATGTTGCAAAGCCGGGTAAAAAAAATATCGGATGTGAAAGCCTTTAAAGTGGTTACGGTTCTCTCCGAGGGGCGGGAGAGTTTGTATAAGCAGCTGGCCAGCCCCAACCAAGAGCGGATTTATGTGAACGAGTGCTGTATGGAGGGCGAGTGGGTTATGCTCCGCGATGACGGGAAATATATCGGCCCGTACGAATACAAGGTGAGGGAGGTAACCCCGGAGTGGTACATTCAGTCCGGTAAAAACGAGTTGTGCGTCGTGGAATATTGCAAAAGCGATTCCATTAGAGAGCATCGGTTTGTTGATGTCAAAGATGTCACATATCAAGATAATAAAATGACCAAACGCGATACCATTCCGATAGATGTGGTCTTTATACCTGATTCGTGCGCTCGGCAGTATATGGACATAATTCCCAGCGATAAGTTGCTGGAGAGGATGACCAAGGGTTTTAAGGCGGCGGATATCTTCAACGAATATAAAAACTCTCCGGTCTTGTCGGATAAACTGCCTAAAGATATACGCGACAAAAGATGGGATAGGATTATAACTATTCTAGGCAATATAGAAGAGGATAGAGAGAGGAAAAAGAAGCTGCTTAATACAATCATAAATACGCGGAGTGATGAGGATAGAGAGTGGATATCAAACGTTATTACGGAGAGCGAAGAGTATAAGAACCTCGAAAAAAGGTATGACGATTTGTCCAAAGGCGTGAGGGAAACAGGGGATGATTATGCCGAGTACGCCGACACGGGGAGAGAGAGAAGTCCGTCCGCGCCGGGGCCGGATGTGGGCGGATTGGAGGAGCGCGCCTCGGCGATAAAAAAAGAGTTGAAGGGGCTTGAGGAGAGGCTTGGAAAGTACGAAAAACTGGAGCAGATAAACGAGGTTATTAAAAGCAAAGAGGGAGAATTCGACCAAATAGAAAAGAAGAACAAAAAGCTGAAAGATCAATTAGAAAAAAATATGGAGAAATTGCAAGAAGACATAAAAAACACCATAAACAGCGTCACACCCGCGCACGCGGCTTTTGAACCCATTATTACCAGCGAGATATTAAAATCGGCCGGCCGGTATCAACAGGAAGACGAATCCGTATCCTATCAAAAAAGAAGCGAAGACATAGGTAATTTTTGCAAAACTGTTAAGTCTAAGCCCCCCGCCGATTTGGTCGATTACTTGGTCAAGAGGGTTCAGCGGGAGAGGCCGGCGTATACGCACAACGAGATAGTCAACATATACACGTGCATAGTCCAAGGATTCCTAACCATATTTTCGGGAAAGCCCGGCACCGGAAAGACATCTATATGCAATATAATCGCCGACAGCCTCGGATTGACCGCCAAAAATCAAACCGTCGGCGGTTCTCGATATGTCCCTATCTCCGTGGAGAGGGGGTGGTCGTCAAAGAGAGACTTGATAGGGTACTACAACCCGCTCACAAGGCGGTACGACAAGAGCAACGTGGGAATTTACGACGCGCTGATGACGCTTGCCGTAGAGCGCGAAAACTCGCCTCTTCCGTTCGTAATACTGCTCGATGAGGCGAACCTGAGTCCCATAGAGTATTATTGGTCGAATTTCATGGCGGCTACGGAGATAGACAAATCTCACAACAACCCGGTGTGGATAGACATAGGCACGGAAGAGCTGATATATATACCGGAGACCCTGAAGTTCATAGCGACAATCAACAACGACGAGACGACGGAAAATCTCTCGCCCAGATTGATAGATAGGGCATGGGTCATTAAACTGCCGGTAACGCAAAAATACGAGAACAAAGCGCTGACCGCCAAGGGGGAGGGCGCGGCGTCGGACACAATACTATGGCGAGACCTGAAAGCTGCGTTTTCCGGCGGGGATAAGCCGGGCGAGAGCGACAGCGTGAAAAAGCAGAAAGAAAATCTGACGGAGATTTATGAAAAATTTGACGCCCACCAAATGGAGATAAGCCCGCGAATAATAAACGTTATCGACAACTATATCTCCGCCGCCGCCGGACTGATGGAAAAGGAGAGGAAAAACGACCCGTTCAACCAAGAACCGGAACAGGCCGTCTTAGATTTCGTCGTGGTGCAAAAATTGCTGCCCAAAATCAACGACCGCTACGACGTCTACGAAAAGCTCTTTAACGAACTGCTTGAGATATGCGATGACAACAATTTAGTCAGAACCAAAAGGTCTATTAACGAGATGATAGACAATAAGGATAGAAATATGGGGTACTGTCAATTCTTGGTGTGAGAAACGGTATATGGATAGCATCGAACTGAATTTCCGTCAAGAGGATCAACCGCCTGTCGCCTTCTCCCTAACGCGCCCGGCGGACGGCGGTGTCGCCGCCTATGCAGACGACGAGATAGACGAGAATAAGCTGCGCAATGATGTGATCTACGGAATATTCATAATCGCCGAGGATGCCGCCTCCGTTAATTCTGCGGAGATGATTATAAACAAAAAGATTGTACCCACGGAACTGAAACGGGAAAACGACCGATTGGAAATCATCCCCGTAGCCAAAGACAAAAGGGTATTTCTCGATTGCGTGGGGGGCGTGAAAATCAAGTGCTGCATAACGGACGTCTCTTGCAACAGAAGAGAGTACGTATCCAAAAGCATACGAATTATGAGACACAATGACGCGGCCAACCGCAGCGTGGTAAGTATGCTCGATTTCATCTACAAGCACGGCGAGCGATACTTGTACGAAAAACGGAAATACCTGCTGACGAACACGACAGCCAAACACGGGCACCAAAACTCCATAGAGGTGAAATTGGACATTTTGAGACGGACGCTTGAGACATATAAACAGTGCTACGGATATTTTACCAAGTCGCCTAAAAAGAAGTTAATTAACAGCGATATCGTGGGATCGTTCGAAAAATTGGGAACGGTTACCGTCAAAACCTTACGCTACATAGCCTCGCACCCGGAAGAGCTGGTAAGGGTCAATTACAGTACCGGGATCAACATACATAAACAGTACTTCCAGCCGAGGAACACGCTCGTTTCCACAACGGTCTTTTCCGACGACGTATATGAAAACCAAGTGACGGTCGGCTTTTTGAAAACAGCCGACATAGAGTTGAAAAAAATAGATAAACAGATCAATAATCTGCTGTCGTCATTGCACGTTGATAAAAATGACGCCGAATACATAGACTCAATGGCCTGTATCTATGAGAGCCGCAAAGACACTCTCAAAAAGTACCTTGAAAGCGTGAAAGAACTGCGCGCCGAATTCGAGAAGATGTACTTTCGCTATTCCCGCGTTCTAACGGTATCGAATTTCGACGTGGTGGCCCTGCCCAAATATACAAGGGTATTCCAATCCGTCAGAGACTACCATCTAATCTACAATCAGATTTTGGAGTGGTTCAGCTATGGTAATTACAACGTGGAAAAATATGATTTAATCTTCATGCCCAACTCCACAGACGAGCTGTATGAATATTTCTGCTTAGTAAAAATCAACAATTGCCTTGAGAAGCATCTCGGCTACAAATTAGACCGAGGATACCCGTTTAAGTACCCGGAGAGCGTATACTACTCCAATACGCGGCACAATAACACCTTCAGATTTATAAACCAGCATGATCCGAATGAAACGATTACGGTCTACTTCCAACCCACGGTATTAGGAGAGGGCGCCGGAGAGAACGATCTATTGCTCTTCAGAAACACGCGTTACAGCATAGCCAAATCCGATATTGACAGCGCCGACGACGATGAACAAAGCAGCCAAGGGAGATTCTATAACCCGGACTTTGTATTCAAAGTCGCCAAGAACGACACGATAAGATACTTTATCTTAGACGCTAAGTTCAGTACCGCCGATACGGTCGTTAAGTACCGTCTGCCCGGATTGGTCTTCAAATATTGGTTTTCAATCAGCCCGATAAACACGGCGGATACCGTATCGGGAATATGCTTTATATGCGGAAAGGGGGAGGGCGCGGACAAGATAGAGGATATCTACAATACCCCGAACGCCCCGAGAATCGATATAACCCCGTCGGCGAAAATCATCACCGTGACGGGCGCCGACATTGACGATTACGGGCAGATTAAATCGTTGCTGCAAGAATATGTTTCCGGGTGAGTGTCAGCCCTTCTTACGCACAACGCCTATGATGCAGCGATAGGTGAGCGGTACGGATCCCTTTTTGCCGAAGACCATCGTGTAGTCTTTGTAGAGTTCCGCCAGCTCCGACCGGTTGAGCAGCCGCCCGCTCGTGGCGGTGGAACCCAAGCGGCTCAGGCTTCCCAGCGCCGAGGCGGCGTCGGGGAAGCGCTGCACGCGGTCGAAGTGGTCTATCTTGTCCTCTCGCACGTCGAAACCGGCGAGGTCGAACGCCATCAGCAGCTCGCTTACCGTCGGCAGCCAGATCACCTGCGGCAGCCCCATACGCGTTCTCGTCTCCACGAGTTCCGTGAAAGCGCCGTCCACGTATGCCGAGAAGCACAGCGACCCGTTAGGTTTCAGCGCTTTCGCCACGCCGCGCAACGCCTTCTCCGGCGAGGATAGCCACTGCAGTACCGAGACGACGACCGCCCCGTGCAGCGATTCGGCGCGAAACGGCAGATTGTCTATGTCGGCGTTTACGGCGTACGGCGCGCGTCCGGATTGCGCGCCGCGGCGCAGCGGCGGGAAAGCCAAGTCCAGACACACCAGCCGTGTCGAGGGCGTTTCCCGCAGATTCTCCGCCAATTTTCCGGTGCCGCTGCCCAAATCCGCCCAAAGCTGCCCTTCGCTCATCTCTTTGCGTACAACGGCGGACACCCGCTTCACGATCTCCATATTCATGCCGGCGGCGGATTCGCAAACGCCTACGGCGCGCCCGTAACGGGCGGCGATCCTGTTCTTGGAGGGCAGGATCGGCTGAGCGTCCATAATGTCCATAACATACATGACGATAATCTACTCTCTGGATCTGCCGTATATCTGCGTCAGCTTGGACAAGGCCGCCAATTTTTCGTAAACCGGCATCTTCCGCGTCATCCGCCACTGCCAGTTCCCCAACGTCGTTCCGGGCGTGTTCATCCTATGCCGGGGGCCTAGGGCCAGAACATCCTGCATCGGGATCAAGCACAGCCAAGAGGGCGAGGCGAGGGCGCAACGGATGAACGCGTCCAAGAACTTCTCTTCCGTGGCGTAGCAGCCCAAGTAACCGCAAACCCTCTTTTTGCCCTCTTCGGGCAGCGACGAGAACCAGCCGACCGACGTGTCGTTGTCGTGCGTCCCGGTGTAGGTTATGCTCTCTCTGGGTATGTTGTAGGGCAGGTACGGGTTGTTCGTGTTGGAGTCGAAAGCGAATTGGAGTATCTTCATACCCGGCGCGCCCACATCGTCGCGCAGCTTTATGACGTCGTTCGTTATGTCGCCCAAGTCCTCAGCTATTAGCGGCAAGTCGCCCAGCTTCTCCTTTAAGGTTTCGAAGAAATGCTTTCCGGGGCCCTTGCACCACTTGCCCTTCACGGCCGTCGGGTTCCCGTAGGGGATCGCCCAGTAGCTGTCAAAAGCCCTGAAATGGTCGATACGGACGTAGTCGGCGAACTCCAAAGCCTTCTGTATGCGGCGGCGCCACCACGAGTAACCGCTTTTCTTCAGGGCCTCCCAATTGTACAGCGGGTTGCCCCAAAGCTGGCCTGATTTGCTGAAATAGTCCGGCGGCACGCCGGCGACCTCGGTGGGCTTGAGCTTTTTGTCGAAGAGGAAATACTTGGGCTCCGTCCAAGTGTCGGAGCTGTCGTAGGCGGTGTAGAACGGCACGTCGCCTATGAGCGAGATCCCCTGCTTCGCGGCGAAGGCGCGCACCTTGCGCCACTGCCGGTCAAAGAGGTACTGCAGGAACTTGTGGTAGGTCACGTCGTCGGCGAACTTTTCGGATACGGTGTCTAGGACGTCCTTATCGCGCTTCTTGTACGGCTCCTCCCAATCCCACCACGGCTTCTCCCCGTGAAGCGTCTTTATGACGCGGAACATCGCGTATCCGTCGAGCCACGAGTCCTCTTTTTTGCAAAACTCTTTAAAATCGGCGGTGGACGTAAAATTCTCGAAGGCCACGCGGAAGAGCTTCTCCTTCTCGGAGGCGACCGCCCCGAAGTTCACGTGGCTTTCCGGGAGCTGCGGGAAAGCCTTCAAGTCCCCCTCCGTGAGCAACCCCATGGCGCGCAGCTCGTGCGGGCTGATGAGCAGCGTGTTCCCCGCGAAAGAGCAGAGGGACTGGTATGGCGAGTCGCCGTAGCCGGTGGGGCCGAGCGGGCAGAACTGCCAAAAAGACTGGTTCGCGGCCGCGAGCTGGTCGATCCAGCGCAACGCCTGCAAGCCGAGGTCCCCGATGCCGTAGGGCGACGGGAGCGATGTCGGGTGAAGAAAAATACCGGAAGCTCTGGGTTTCATTGTGTTTGTCGCCGTCCTTTTCTTTGAGTTTTTATTGTTGGCCGTAGCCGCGCATATACATTAATATAATAGACGGGCAGTTGGAAATACAAGTCAAAATCTTCAAAAATAATGTTAAGCCCTTTTTTACATGATTTTTACATTGAAAAACGGGGTGATACCTACCCCAAAACCGCCGATAGCGTGAATGACGGCGCCCGTCCGGAACGGCGCCGCACCGGAACGGCGGGCGGCGTACCGGCTCGGTCGCGGCTGTCAGGCCGCCCTTTTTTGTCTAATACCCCCTAAACGCTGGGATTTGGATGTTTTTTTCAATAATATTTGACTTCCGGCAACCCCCATTAACTATATTTGTATGTAATCAAAACCGCCAAAAGTGTATAAATTAAACGTACCTTTAAATTATCCACTTTTATTACCCTTCAAACCCTCTCTATTACCCTGATTTCCGCGTTTTCCCCGTGTAAAAGTTGTACACATTAAAGGTAGGTTTTTTTTATACAACTTGCACGGGGAATCCTATGTTTACAGCGGTTTTAACCACGTCACCGCACGGTGAAACACTGTCCGAAGACCGTTTTGACCCACCATTATACGCCGAAACCCTGTTCGGAGACCGTTTTGACCCTCCGCCGCACGGCGAAACCTTGTTCGGAGTCCGTTTTGACCCTCCGCCGTACGGCGAAACCTTGTTCGGAGTCCGTTTTGACCTTTCGCCGCACGTCGCCGTGAAGGACGCGCGGGCGGGCATAGACAAAATCTACGCGAGAATCAGAAACCGCGTGAACTCATACGTTGACGACGAAACGCCCGTTCCCGCGCTCGACGCGTTTGTGGCGCAACTCAACGTCATAACCAAGAGGTTCAACACGCTCGCGGCGCACCACCAACACAAGAAAGGCGGGGACAAAGAGGGTGGCGGGGAAGAATAAAAAACGTCTGAACTAGGATTAGTAGGATTATAAGGATTAAAGGATTAACTTCAAAAGAAGTGTTTGTTGATGTGTTGATGTTGACGTTGACTTTTAATCCTATAGTCTGTTTTCTAATCCTAAGAATCCTAGTTCAGACATTGTTTTAATCTTTTTACTAACACATTAACTAACACATTTCTAACTATCAAATGAGATAGGGGAAGGAAGTACAGTATGAACCGTTTTACTTTAACGGTGGTGACAATTGCGATACTAATAACGGTTAGTAGCAGTTTTGCGCAACTTGCCGCAAGATGGGCAATAGTGGGATGTAATAACGTTGGCACTATCTACGGAGCGCAAGATAATAATGGCGCCACGATAAGCCTTGATAATTTCATGTTTCAATCCCAAGAAGCAAAATGTGTTGCGCTTGGGTTTCCCCAAAGCATGGAATTATTAAGGGATGGTTCCGGCATAGTGGATAACAAAAGCACACCGTGGAAGACACAGGGTAACCGTATATACTTTATGGGTAATCCGGCGATGGCATTTAACTACAAATTATTTGGGACTGAGCTTACTCTTACAAATGACAATAAGAATGAAGCGTTATACGTGGAACCGTCTGCAGTCAAGAGAACAAAAGAAGCTAAGGAAGCTAAGGAAGCGGCAGCACGAAAAACTAAAGAAAACCAAAAAGCTGCCGCTATAGCCGCAAGAAGTGGTACAGTCACCGACAAAAGAGACGGCAAAACGTACAAAACAGTAAGAATAGGCAATCAGACGTGGATGGCTGAGAATTTGAATTATCAGACGGATAATTCGCGGTGTTACTACAACAATAATTCCAACTGCGAGAAGTACGGCAGGTTGTACGACTGGGATACTGCGAAAACGGCGTGTCCTAACGGTTGGCGCTTGCCGTCGGATAAGGAGTGGGATAATTTGGTGACGGCAGTGGGCGGTAAAAGTGTGGCAGGTAAGGCACTGAAATCTGCAACCGGTTGGAATAATAACGGTAATGGTACGGATGCTGTTGGCTTTTCGGCCTTGCCCGGCGGCTTCCATAAGTCCGATGGCTCGTTCGTCTATGTCGGTAACGCTGGTATCTGGTGGACGGCTACGTACTTTGGGCGCAGCGCCTACTACCGAAACGTGAACTCTGACGACGGCGCCGTGTACGAGGCCTACGCCCTCAAGGGCAACGGCCACTCTGTTCGTTGCGTAATGGACGACTGATTGAGATATTAAAACCATTCCGCGTACCCATCCTCTCGGTGGGTACGCTTCACACTAACAACTAACCCCGTCCCGCGTCCCCGTCATCGTTCGGCGGGTCGTTCAGTCCCGCCCAACATTTTTTTGCAATCCCGCCGTCCGTCCCCCCGACATTAATTTGACTTTGCCGGTCGGCGGGAGTTATCTTTATGAAGTACATCGGCGATAGAATCTGAAATGACTGACGATGTCAACCCCATCCAACATTACAGAAAGGTCTTTTATGAGCAAGATGACGAGTATGTTCCGAGCGTGCCTGTTGTCGTCGGTGTTGATAGCGGCGGCGGCGAAAAACGCGAACGCCACCACCGGGCCGTATCCCTTTTCTTGGCGCGGAAAGAACGTCGATATATCGATAATTCAAAATAATACCCCAAGTCCGATTAGCGACTTATACTACAAGTCTCTGCTCGGAAACCTAGACGGCTTTGCCGAAGAGTTGAGGCAAAACGGGAAGTTAGGCAAAGGGAAGGTGCGGTTCGACATATACAACTGCACTTGGGACGTAAAGACCGGCGTTAAGACGTATAAATACAACGATGTGTATTATTGCCTCTTGAACGGGGTTGAACAGGCTATAACGCAAGACTACCTTACAAAAATCATCGCCTATTTCGCCTCCGATAAATGGGAATCGTTTACCTACGATGAAACGAAAATAGAAGATCCCGCCGAGGCGATTAAGATGTTTAACCGTAAACTTGACCCTATAAAGGGTTCGCGCCTATACGCGCCCCAAAAGGTATTGGACGCGGGCAACGGCATAGCGGTCTATTTTGAAAAAGAAAAATTAATCTGCAAGGGCGCGAACAAGGTTTACGGGGTTATTAACCACTGACTTCCGTTTTCCGCCGGTTCAAAGACATTTATAACTGTTGGAGACGCTATTAGCGTGATTGAGAAAGGGGCGGTCGTCAACAGATATGAACTAACGGAAAACGATTTCGGAGACGGCGACGATCTTATGCCGTCGCCCAGCAAAGAAGTCCATTCGGAATGGGTGAACTTTAATTATTACGGGAGTTGTATTTTGAGTTATTCGATAAAAAAGAATAAGTTTTACAACGCCTCGGAGATGGAAGCCGAAAAAGAAAAGTCTGCCGATGAATCCAAAGCCAGCTACGGGACGCTCGCCGACCCGCGGGACGGCAAAAAGTACAAGACTGTGAAGATAGGCGATAATACGTGGATGGCGGAGAACCTAAATTATAAGGCGACGGCGGGCGAATCTTGGTGCAACGGCGACGCCGAATCCAATTGCGCCGAATACGGCAGGCTGTACGACTGGCTGGCGGCGCGGACGGCGTGCCCCAAGGGGTGGCGTCTGCCGTCCCGCGCGGATTGGGATAAATTGGGGAAGGCGGCAGGCGGTTTCGCGGCGGGTCTGAACAAACGCGGCGAAATGGCGACCGATGTCAACGACCTGACCGGGAACTTCGGCTGGTTCGGAGTGGGTACGAAGCTGAGAGCGAAAAGCGGTTGGAAGAGTTCTGACAAAAGCGTCGTCAATACCGACGACTACGGATTCTCGGCCCTGCCGGGCGGAAACCGGTTCTACAGCAAGGGTAGTTTCCGATATTACAACGAGGGCGACGTCGGTACTTGGTGGGCTACGGATAACGACGGCGCAGGCGCCTACTTCCAATTCATGGACGCCGATAAAGACCGCATGCGCGGCGACAAGCCGGGGAACCTCAGCAGCGGCTTTTCGGTGAGGTGCGTCGGGGATATATGACGCGGGGAAGCGGCGACCCCGCTCCCGGCCGGCGTCTTTACCGCCCATCACGGTCCGGTCCTCCGCCTCCTTCCTCCCCGGCCAAAGACCTCAAAACCGGCCTCGTTTGGCCGAAAATAGACGCAAAAAGTGTGTTTTTCGCCGTTTTTGCCCTATAAAAACCGGTGAAAAGCATAAATTGTCACTTTTTTCATTTTGACATTGACTTTTTTCATCCCGCAATAGTATATTATTATATTGACGTCATAACATTATATGGCGGCCGCTCGGAAGGGCGGCTCAGGCGTTTTCAGGGACATTATTGAGGGGAGTAGACTGCGATGTCGGAGGTTTTGGCTTTCCCGGCAGCCAAAGGGCTGTTTTTGTCTGCGGCGTGTGATCGGATCGCCCGCCGTCTCGTCGGCGCGTCCGTTGACCGTGCGCGCCGCGCTTGGTTTAGCGTAACCGGTCAGACGTACCTGGGCATGCCTGAAACACAACGCGCGGGCCG